>Ga0123336_10000147_pt1 | contig 71407 bp, 62 predicted proteins | sample SSSSmetaG_FD_96466 | JGI IMG/M metagenome (GOLD analysis project Ga0123336, IMG submission 96466) | Glacier valley bacterial and archeal communities from Borup Fiord, Nunavut, Canada, to study Microbial Dark Matter (Phase II) - ​SSSS metaG | ecosystem: Environmental > Aquatic > Freshwater > Ice...
ATATTTGTCAAGCTTTTTTTAACTTTTTAATAATTTTTAACACACAAAAAAAGAACAGGGTATGCATTTTAACATACGCTGTTCTAACATTTTAAATTTAATTCTTAACTTAATGACATTGGCCAACAGGCTTCCCTTTAACAAATATCGAACACTCCTTAACCTAAGGAGCCCTTTATAAATAAATCCATTAATTTATAGCCATCATCAATGTAAACACCGGTTTTTTTTGCCTCGAACTCATCATAACAGGTAGCAGGAGAGCTTAATTCCTTGGTGCTATCGTAAATGATGAAAGGAACTGGTTCAGAGGTATGAGTGCGTAGGCTGAGTGGAGTTGGATGATCAGGAAGTACTAATACTCTGTACTGATCATATTTCTTCAGCCCCTCTAAAATTGGACCAACCACTTGTGAGTCTAATAGTTCTATTGACTTAACCTTGTTATCTATTTCATATCTATGCCCACACTCATCAGGAGCTTCTACATGAACATAAACAAAATCCTTACCACTATCAATAGCTTCAATTGCAGCATTTGCTTTACCAATAAAATTGGTATGTACATTACCTGTAACACCTGGAACATTGATGGAATCGAGTCCTGCACAAATACCAATTCCCTTTAATAAATCAACAGCAGATATTACAGCACCAGTGATGTTATATTTTTCTTGGAAGGAGGATAGTGCTGGTTTTTTACCTTCACCCCAAAGCCAAATAGAGTTTGCTGGTCTGAGTCCACGTGCTTTCCTTGCTAAGTTTACTGGATGATTTTTGAGAATATCATAACTTTTTTTCATTAATTCAAGTAAAAGGCCGGATTCTTCCTTTGGCAAATACTCAGTAATTTTCCTCTCAGATATATCATGTGGAGGAGTACAACCGAGGCCAGTTTTACCATTACTCCAAACCATGCAATGCCTATAGCTTATGCCAGCGTAAAAAGTTATGTTTTCACGCTTTAGAGCAGCAGTTATTGCAGAAATAAGGATATGAGATTCATCAGTTGAAATCTCATCGGAACTATAATCTACCATGGTTTTATCAGCATAATCGTCCTCTGATTCAGACAAATATACGAGATTACATCTTAGCGCAACATCAGTTGGGGATAGCGCAATACCCATGCTCACAGCTTCTAATGGAGAACGACCAGTATAAAATATTTGTGGGTTATAGCCCATTACAGATAGATTGGCAGCATCACTTCCTGGTGCTATCCCTTCTGGAATAGTTTTCACTAGACCCACTGTTCCTTTTGTTGCCAACATATCAATATTTGGTTTTTTAGCATATTGAAGAGGGGTCTTATTGTCTAACTCAGGCATTGGATAATCTGCCATGCCATCGCCTAAAATAACAACATATTTCATTTAATCAGATCCTTTACATTTTATAATGTCTAGCCCTTTACAACAACCTTAGCCCAAGTATCCTTAAGACCCACTGTGCGGTTGAAAATAAGCTTGTTTTCACAAGAAGCTATATCAACACAATAGTAACCCATTCTTAAGAATTGAAATCTTTCACCTGGTTTTGCATTAGCTAAATCTGGTTCTACCATACAATTCTCAAGGATTTCGAAGGAATTAGGGTTTAAGTTGGATCTATAGTCTTCTCCTTCAGGAACATCCTCTGGGTCAATCTTAGTAAACAAATGGTCATAAATGCGAACGTCAGCTTTAACTGCATGTGGAGCAGAAACCCAATGCAAGGTACCCTTTACCTTTCTACCATCAGGCGAGTTGCCGCCCTTTGAAGCTGGGTCATAGGAACATCTGAGCTCGATTATTTCACCTGAAACTTCATCTTTAACAATGCTTTCACATTTAATAAAATATGTGTTTTTCAAACGGACCTCACGACCAGGTGCTAAACGGAAAAATTTATTTGGGGGATTCTCCATAAAATCATCCTGCTCAATATAAATCTCTCTTGAAAATGGTACTTTTCTAGTTCCCGAATCAGGGCTTTCAGGGTTGTTTTCAATATCAAACCACTCAACTTCTCCCTCTGGATAGTTCTCTATAACCACCTTTAATGGTTTAAGAACAGCCATAACTCTTGGGGCGCTGGCATTCAAATCTTCTCTTATACAATACTCAAGTAAAGCAAAATCGACCATACTATTGTTCTTTGCAACACCGATCTTTTCACAGAAATTTCTTATTGAAGCCGGAGTGTATCCACGTCTTCTTAGACCTGAAATAGTAGGCATTCTAGGGTCATCCCAACCGGTTACATATTTCTCGTTAACCAGCTGCAAAAGCTTACGCTTACTCATCTGAGTATATGCAAGGTTTAGACGAGCAAATTCTATTTGCCTTGGTTTTGCAGGTAAATCAACGTTCTCCTTTACCCAGTCGTAAAGAGGTCTGTGATCTTCAAATTCAAGTGAACATAGTGAGTGGGTGATACCTTCTACAACATCCTCAATTGGATGAGCATAGTCATACATAGGATAAATACACCAGGTACTACCTGTCCTATGGTGATTTGCCCTTAGTATTCTGTATATAACAGGATCTCTCATATTTATATTTGGAGATGACATATCTATTTTTGCTCTCAAAACCTTCGAACCATCTGGAAATTCACCGTTTTTCATTTTTTCAAAAAGTTCAAGGTTTTCTTCAACTAATCTATCTCTATAAGGGCTATTTTTCCCTGGTTCAGTCAAGGTTCCTCTATGTTCTCTAATCTCATCAGCAGTTAAATCACAAACAAAGGCTAAACCTTTTTGAATTAGTGTTACTGCACATTCATACATCATTCCGAAGTACTCTGATGCATAGAAGAGACCGTCCCAATTAAATCCAAGCCATTTAACATCTTCCTTGATTGCTTCTACATACTCAACATCTTCCTTACTTGGGTTGGTGTCATCAAAACGAAGATTACATTTGCCACCGTATTTCAAAGCAGTTCCAAAATCAATGCATATTGCTTTTGCATGACCTATATGAAGATACCCATTTGGCTCTGGTGGGAATCTTGTACAAATCGTATTATTTGGGACTCTACCAGCTGCTAAATCTTCATCAATAAAATCGAATATGAAATTTGATGAGACAAATTCCTGATCTTCATTTTCAGGGCTATTCTTTATTTCATCAGCCATAATTATACACCCCTATCTATAGTTCTTTTAAGTTTTTCAATACCTACATTAATTCTTTTCAGAGTTTCTTCTTTTCCAAGAATATCAGCTATTTCAATTGCTCCACCAGGGGTAACGGCTTTACCAGATATCGCAGTTCTCACTGGCCACAACATCAAGCTGTTTTTTATGCCAAGAGCTTCAATGTGCGCAAATAAAACCTCATGTATAACTTCCGCATTCCAATCGGTAATTGCCTCTAAAATAGGATATGCAGAGGTTAAGCTTTCTAATGAGACTTCTAATGTTGTTTTACTCTTCTTATGAATATACATCTCAACATCATAATCAGGTAGCTTATCAACGAAATCGATAGTTTCAGGAATTGCCGTCAAGACTTCGGTTCTTATTTGAAGCAGCTTACTAAGTTTCAATGTATCAACATTGTTATTTGATAAAGCATTTTCATAATATGGCTTAGCTAACTTGTGAAACTCTTCTATTGGCATTTTCCTGATGTATTCACCATTCATCCAAGTAAGCTTGTTTATATCAAAAATCGCGGGTGCTTTGCTGATACCAGCAATTTCAAAAACTTCCTCTAATTCTTTGAGAGAATATATCTCCTGATTTGTGCTTGGACTCCAACCAAGGAGAACAACATAGTTTACAATTGTTTCTACCAGGTATCCCATTGAAACCAAGTCCTCAAAGGAAGGATCACCAGCTCTTTTACTGAGCTTTTGCCCGGAGGCTTTAAGTATTAATGGAACATGCACATAAGTAGGAATGTCCCATCCAAAAGCCTCATATAAAAGATTGTATTTTGGGGTGGAGGAGAGGTATTCATTACCTCTTACTACATGTGTAATAGCCATTTGGTGGTCATCTATTACATTAGCAAAGTTGTAAGTAGGCATTCCATCAGTCTTTATTAAGATTTGGTCATCAAGCTCACTATTATCTACAGTTATAGTGCCATATACAGCATCTTCAAAACTTGTAGAACCTGTGTCAGGCATTTTCTGTCTTATAATGTAAGGAATATTGTTAACTAGATTATTTTCAATCTCTTCTTTTGAAAGAGAACAACAATGACGGTCATATCTGTGACCAAGGTCTCCTGCAGCTTCTTGATCTTCCTTTAGTTTAGCTAATCTCTCTTTTGTACAGAAGCAGTAGTATGCACTACCTAGGTCAACGAGTTTCTTAGCATATTCAAGATACATACCCTTTCTTTCACTCTGTACATAAGGGCCATAATCACCACCTACATCAGGACCCTCATCATGAACAATTCCTGCCAGCTTTAAAGTCTTGTAAATAACGTCAATAGCACCTTCAACTAAACGTTCTTGGTCAGTGTCCTCTATTCTTAAAATGAATTTTCCATTATCCTTCTTGGCGATTAAGTATTCATATAATGCAGTTCTCAAATTTCCTATGTGCATATAACCTGTTGGACTAGGCGCAAATCTAGTTCTAGCATTTTGCATCTTTAAATCTCCCTTCGTATTTTTAAATATTAAAAAAACCTTCCGTCCATATGCAGGACGAAAGGTTAATCTTCCGCGGTACCACCGTGCTTGGCAAAAAGCCCTCTTCAGAAACGATTAAATAATAACCTCCCATTTTTCAAGTGGTTATTTTCCGAAAATACCGCGTTGTCGTCAGTTACAATAAAGCAATTATTGCGCCTTCCTCCGCCTTGTCTTTTCGAAAACTACCTCCCTTGAAAATCGGGCTTTATTATTTATTCGTTTGTTCTCTATAACGGGAGTTCCCGTCAAACTTACTTCAGATGATTTATCTGTTTCTTCAGTTTGAAGCTCGGATACCTGTTTCCATCAGTGTTCATGCCGACTTCTCACCACTGTCGACTCTCTTAAAAGAACGTAGAAACAACTAAATAATAACTTCCCATTTTTGAAGGTGCTATTTTCTGCCAATACATCGTTGTCGTCAGTTGTAATAAAACAATTATTACGCCTTCCTCCGCCTTGTCTTGACAGAAAATTTCTCCCTTCAAAATCGTGTTTTATTATTTAGTTATTCCTAAAGATGTACTTATTATCGTCATTGCTAATATATTTTTATTGTGTTCACATTATATTATTTTAACCAAATACCTGTCAAGGTTTGTATCAAAATGACTATACTTTGTAAGGATTATTTTAATAAATCAAATACTCCATTAATGCCCTTTTCTTTAAAATTGATCATATCCTTAAAATTAATTAATTCATCCTGTACGATATCATTTAAAAGACTCTGCCCCATTACATCAACAGGAGCCAAATCATCTGTAAAAATAAGTTCAGATTTTGTAGTCTCCTGCAGATTATCCTTAACATATTGTGATACTTCAAATAATGGACTGGAGGAGTCTAGTTTATTAATATTATTTTCGAAAATACTTTGCATATCACTATCATTTGATGCAAATAGCAACACATTTGTGCTTCCGCTGATATCACAGGTATATACTTTGTTCATGACACTTTTTACAGTTTGAGTTAAGTATTGATTTATTGGGTTATCACCTTTGGATTTCATATTGATATTTAACAAAATTACGCCACCTGGCTTAAGATGTTTGGAGACTTCAGCAAAAAACTCTTTTGTTGCCATATGAAAGGGTACGGTGATATCGTGGTATGCATCTACCATAATAACATCATACATTCCACATGACTTATCCGATAGGAAGGTTCTCCCATCTGTTTCATAAATATTTGCTTCATCATCTTTTAAATTAAAATATTTTTTTGAAAGTTCAACAATTTTGGGGTCGATTTCAACTGCATCCGTCTTAACTTTGGGATAATAAATTTTTGATTGCTTAGCATATGTGCCGGTTCCATTACCCAAAATCAAAAGGTCAAGCTTACTATTTGCATCCAAATTTTTGACAAACTGTGGTGCCATTAAGGCGTAGTCGTAGTAAAGACCGGATAGCTCATTATCCTTTTTATACACAGATTGAACGCCAAAGGCTACATTAGTAGAAAGATAAACAGAGTCATTATCCTCGGTTACCTGTAAATAGTTGTATAAAGACTCATCCTCAACTAAACAATCTGTCCAAAAGGCATATGAATTTGATATGGGCATTAGTAATATAGCAAAAACTATTATTGCACTTATAGAAACTTTTAAGATTTTTGATTTTGTAATTATAAAGTAAGTAAGACATATCAAGTTTAATACCAACGAAAAAATTAAAAAGGTTTTACTTGTTCCAATATAGGGAATTGTAACAAAGGTTGGCAAAAAAGTTCCGATAATGCTACCAATAGTATTCATTGCATATATTTTACCAGCGGTTTTGCCTGTATTCTCAATGTTAGTGACACCGAGTTTTACTAAATAAGGCGAAACCATTCCCAAGCCTATTAATGGTATTGAGAATAAAACAAGGCATGATATTGCAGAACCTGTAATAAGTAAATTGCTTGGAAAAAATAGAGCTAATAAACCCATTATAGCGACAATAACATATTTACCTACAAATGGAATTACAGCAATCCATAAGGCAGCAGCCCATATAATTATGTACAACCTATTCATGCTGTTATGCTTGTCAGCAGATCTACCGCCTAAAACATTACCAATACTCATTGAAATCATTATTAAGCCAATAATTACCGTCCATATTGGCTGAGATGTTCCAAAGTATGGTGCAAAGAGTTTCGAAACACTGAGTTCCACTGCCATAACGGACATTCCGCAAAAAAATGAAGTGGAGTATAAAAGAAGCTTTTTTTCCATGAATTCTTTACCCTGTCCTTTCGCGATTTTATCTGCAATTAATGCAGAATAATAAGGATTTATATCTTGATATAGTTTATAACAGTTTGAGATATTTGTGAAATGTTTATTTTATGTTATCTAAAATAAAAGACGCTAAAGACACCATTGTATAAACATAGTCTTACAATATTACGTGACTTTAATGTAGATAAAAACTCCGGATTCAAATTCCGGAGTTTTTATCTACTTAAAATATCTAAGTTTTAATTTTTTACCATTTTTTGACCTACAGCATTATAGACTAAAAACTTTACCCAATTTATCTAAAATGTTGTGATATAGTTCTTTACAGCTACTTCCTACTGAACGTTTTACTACTCTAAAAATTCCCCACATACCCGACTCTACATCCCATTTTAATGACCCCGAACGATATAAGTAATCGCCGGGATAGTGTGAAGCACCATTTTCTAATTCTATATTAAATACATTACCAATGCTGATAGCACCTTGCACTGGAATTACTCTGGTAAAAGGATCATCAGGTTGTGCTTTCCACATATGACCGTGCAACACAAAACTAACATTCCTTGGTTTATCAGCTGGCATCAAAACTCTAAAAATAACTCGTTCACCTGTATATGCTTTAAATACAGGAGTAGCAGGGTCACGGTGAGTCTTTGAGTTAAAAACTTTAGAAATGTCAGAATTTTTTTTCAATCTGTTAAAGAACCTTTCTGAGCGATAGTTGTAGCCTTTTTCGCCCGTATCCTCATGGTCGGGTGCTCCATGGCCGCCACTCCCAGTATGAGCTTCAGTGGTTTTAATAATATTTCCAGCTTTATCTAACAAACGAATTCCGTTTTGAATAAATAAGACAAACTCTCTAAAGCTCACGGTACCTGGTGCTGTAATAGCTACCTGCTCAGCATAAATATCTGTTTTAGGAAAGTCAGAGGAATAATACTTCGCTGATGGAGGCTCTATAATAATTGCACCAAACAAGCCATGATACCTATGATTTCTCACATCTCCAAAGGAGCTAATCATACAAGTACCATACTCTTTTTCTGCGTGCCAAATATATTTTTTACTCTCTCCTGGCCCAACCGTTTGCTCAATAGCATTATTACCTACATTTATTCCGTAGGAGTTCATCACATCACATTGTAAAAATTGCGGATTAATTGAAACCCTACGAGAAGGCGTATGTGGCTTATCTACCGGAACAGATGGATAGTTAAAATAAGGAACAGGCCTCTCAAACAGATTATGCAACGTTACTTCAATCCAGTCACCTGCATTTGCTCTAAGAATAAGTGGTGACGGGCTCTTTCTTCCGTATTTAATATCATTCACTTCACAGAGAGGAACAAATAACAATCCGTCTGGATCATGGTCGTCATAAGAATTATATTGTATGTCCTGCTGAATTGCAGCAATTTCAAATTTTTTAATAATGGCATCCTTTGGTGGTATCAATGGCTTAGGCTGTGGTGGCTGATGTCCCTTGCATAATGGTAGTAAACAATGATTTGATTGACCAATGGCTCTTATTATTCCCCACAGACCTAACCAGACATCATCAATTCCACCAAAATAGTACAAGTAATCTCCTGCTTCATAATACTCATCAATTTTAATATTAAATGCTTCCGATAATCCAAGGGTTTGAGACTGAACAGTAGTGGATACAGGGTCAGTAATTTCTTTTTTCCAGGACATCCCTGCAAGGTTAAAGGAATGCTGCTCTTCGTGTGCACCATCGAGTAGCCTTATTACTATAGGGTCACCTGCATAAGTTTCCAAAATTGGAGTGGCAGGGTCACCGTGAGTATTAGAACAAAATATATAAGCTGGATCATCATTCGGCCCAAGCCTCTCGCGTAGTGGCTCAGAACGATAGTTAATGCCCATAACACCTGGGTCATCTGGAGCACCTGGAACTTCAGGTGGATTTAGTGGTTCATTTTTTCCGTCAAACAATAAAGCAAAGTCATGGACAAGCAGGGCGAATTCTCTAAACTCCGTTCCATCTACTCGCTTTATTATAGCTTTTGTACCACTTTTCAATTCGTCTCCTGTGTAAGGATCAAAGTAACTTGAACCAGTTGGTTCAATAATCAATGCACCAAAAACACCATGTTGTTGATGGGTATTTGCAGAAAGATGATCATGGAAAAATACTGTATGAAGTTCTTCATTAGCATAAAAACGCTCGATTATTGTTTCATATCGCATAGCTCCTGAAATGTTATTCCAGCCATTTGATCCACCGTCTGAAACGATTGTATCAAACTTAACTAAATGAATATGATATCCAGCAATATCTGTTAGTGTTTTCAATTGAAATGCACTTTTTTCAATAAATTCAGGTAATAAATTTGTCAGTCTGATTTCAATACAATCTCCGGCGTTGGCTCTGATGACTAATGGCTCTGCTTGTATAGAGCCGGACTCTATTTTTTTAATATAATTTTCTAGTGTACCATACTTTTCTACTTCTTCTTTTAGAACAAAGAAACGCCCTTGTGGGTCATGCCAACCATAGCTGTTATAAACAACATTCGCTTGTACCAGTGCCATCTCAAATACCTTTATATTTTGTGAAGCACATACACATGGACAGGTTTGTGTATATAGAGCTCCAGGTGTAAATTTGGGGACAAAGTTTGCCTTTTCTAATGCAGTGGGGTGAATTTTAATATCACCATTTGCTTTTAAAACCCCTAATGGTGGCTGAAGTGGTCTTTCTCCAAATTCACCATTAATAAAATTTGGGTATCCGGGATGCAATAGGTCTTTTGGAGGCGGAGGTAATCTATCCTTTAAAGGCATTAAAGCTTCAATTGGTGTTTCATCAGGCAGGCTACCGTTTCCATCTTCTAATTTATCAAATACTCTCCATAAACTCCACATTCCTTCATTAAAATGCGGATACAGATGACAATGCCAGATTGCATCTCCAATCATACCATTCAGGCTTCCTGCACCATACAGTATATCTATGGTATAATGCTCTTGGGGACTGATGGATATAGAATCTATAATTGTTGATTTAGGGTCATCTGGTTCTAGTCTCCATTGATGATTATGCAGATGGAAAACATGGGTTTCTTTAATTCCACCATTGATAAGTCTTATTTTGGATGGGTCTCCAACATAAGCTCTTAGTATTGGTGGAGCAGGATCTCCGTAAGGCCAAGAACTCATTGAGATATCTTCACCCTGTACTATATGTTCGTCATGTTCATCATGCTTACCATGCATGTCATGATCATCATTTTCATTATGCTCATGAATATCATCCATATGTGGATGTCTATTTCTCATGGGTTCAGAACGATAGCTTATTGCCATAGTACTTTGGGGTAGGCCTGTATCCGGATCTAGCGGTTGGTTTCCGTTCTTATCTTTTATTTCCATTTCATCATGGAAAAAGATTGGATATTCACGAAAGCTTGGTTTTACTGGATGATAAATATCTGCAAATAAACCATTTTCAATAGGTTTACCTGTTACTGGGCTAAACCAAGTAGACTCGGCTTCTTCTATAATAATAGCGCCAAATAATCCATGGGCATTAGTTCCAGCCTCACTACTCCTGGTATCAGCCATATCGCTAAATAGGTATATACCTTCCTTCTCGGCATACCATGTATAGCTAATAAACTTTGAAGTAGTCGTATCTGGATTAAACCCAACATTTGAACCATCTGAGGTTAACACATCATATTTTAGCCCCTGTACATGAATTGATATTTTTCTTTGTAATTTATTATACAGATTAACCTTGATCTTATCTCCTACGTTAGCCCGTAGTACAAGAGGAACCACTTCTTCAAAGGGCTGAGGAGGTGTTTTACTAAAATTCTGTATAGCCTTTTCTTGAATGTAATTTGAGTCCTTTTTTAATACATACATTAGTCCGTTCGGATCGTGATCTCCATATTTGTTATAGACAATTGGCAATGAAATTGCCTCAATATCGAAAATTCTAACAATATGGGGAGAAGTATAATCTGATAAATTATTCATTTCTTTTATCATCTCCTAATAATTGATATGGAATTGTTTATGTCTACCAATTCATTATATGAAATTCTATTAGAAAAGGTTATACAAGAATATATTTAAAATTTCTAGACTTAATGTGACAATATTATCAGTTAAAAAGCAATTTTTTCTTGTATACAATGAACAAGTTGTATATAATAAAAGTGGCTCAAATACTGATTGTAAGTAATATGACCAGGTAACAATAATAAAATATATAAAAAACCTAATAATAAATCATGTCTTAGTGCAATATGAAATTTTAAAAATTTATTTGTAATAACTAAATAATAAAACATCGATTTTAATGGGGAGTTATTATCTAGTTATTCAATAGTTTAAATTTATAAATATTGCCTTGAACAATGAAAGGGGAATATTAACTATGAAGTTTTTAGAACAAATTTTGATTAGAGCAAAGCAAGATATCAAAACCATTGTACTTCCTGAAAGTAATGATATTAGAACATTAAAGGCCGCTGCTATGATTCAGGAGCAGGGAATAGCTAATATTATTTTACTTGGAAATAAGGATGAAATAAAAAAACTGGCTGGAGATCTTGATATTTCAAAGGCAAAAATCGTTGACCCTGCTAATTTTGATAAGTTTGAGGAGTATGCAAATACTTTTTACGAACTTAGAAAAGCGAAGGGAATGACACTTGAGGTGGCAAGAAAAACACTCGAAAACCCATTGTATTTTGGTATAATGATGGTTAAGTTGGGTGAGGCTGATGGAATGGTTGCTGGGGCAATTAACTCAACAGGAAACACACTTAGACCAGCTCTTCAAATATTAAAGACAGCGCCAGGTGCTAAATTAGTTTCAGCCTTCTTTGTAATGGTTGTTCCAGATTGTGAGTATGGTGAAGATGGTGTATTTATATATGGAGACAGTGGACTTGTTGAAAATCCAAACGCAGATGAACTTTCTGAAATTGCTATAACTTCTTCAAAATCCTTTAAGACTTTGGTACAGGCTGAACCTATTGTTGCAATGCTCTCTTATTCAACCTACGGAAGTGCAAAGAGTATATTAACCGAAAAGGTAATTGAGGCTACTAGGCTTGCAAAGGAAAAAGCACCTGAACTTCAGTTAGACGGAGAGCTTCAGGTAGACGCAGCAATAGTTCCAGAAATCGGCAAATCAAAGGCTCCTGGAAGCAAAATTGCAGGAAATGCAAATGTTCTTATATTCCCTGACTTAAATTGCGGTAATATAGCTTACAAGCTAACTCAGAGACTTGCAAAGGCTGAAGCTTATGGGCCAATCATTCAAGGAGTTGCAAAGCCTGTAAATGACCTTTCTAGAGGTTGTAGTGCGGAGGATATAGTTGGCGTTGTTGGAATAACTTGCGTACAGGCTCAAAACGCATAACAAAAAGATTGTTAACAGTTAAATTTTAGCAGTTGGGCTTTATGAATCTTAGCAGGGTGGATACAAATTATAAATTATTTTGCAAGCCCTCTCAGGGGGCACATTAATCAGCCCTGGTATGGTTATAATTGCGAAAGTTGGATTATAAAAATTAAAATTATAGGGGAGATGAATTTCTAAATGAAGGTTTTAGTTATAAATGCAGGAAGTTCCTCATTAAAATATCAGCTTATTGATATGAAACATGAAACAGTTCTTGCAAAGGGATTATGTGACAGGATAGGTATTGACAATTCGTTTATTAAGCAATCAAAAGGATATGAAGATGCGGTTGTAATTAATAAGGAATTGAAAAACCACAAGGATGCTATTGAAGCCGTTATTAGCGCTCTTACAGATGATAAGATAGGCGTAATCAAGAATATGTCGGAGATTTCAGCTGTTGGACATCGTATTGTACACGGTGGAGAAAAATTCAATAGTTCAGTAATAATTGATGAAAAAGTTATGGGTGCTGTAAGCGAATGTATTGATATAGCACCACTCCATAATCCACCAAATATAATTGGTATAGAAGCATGCCAACAGATAATGCCGAATATTCCCATGATAGGAGTTTTCGACACTACATTCCATAGCAGTATGCCACAATATGCATATCTCTATGCTTTACCGTATGAATTATATCAGAAGTATGGTATAAGAAAGTATGGTTTCCACGGAACATCACATAAGTTTGTTTCAGAAAGAGCTGCTGAAATGCTTGGAAAGCCGCTTAGTGATTTAAAGATAATTACTTGTCACCTTGGAAATGGATCAAGCATTTGTGCTGTTAACAAGGGAGTATCAGTTGATACCTCTATGGGCTTTACCCCATTACAGGGCTTGGCAATGGGAACAAGAAGTGGTACTATTGACCCTGAGGTTGTTACTTTCCTTATGGAAAAGGAAGACCTTACTGTTAAAGGTGTTAGCAATCTGTTAAATAAGAAATCCGGTGTTCTTGGAATATCAGGAGTAAGCAGTGATTTCAGAGATTTGCATAATGCCGCTGACGAAGGTAACAAGAGAGCTCAGCTTGCTATTGATATTTTCTGCTATGGTGTTAAAAAGTTTATTGGTGAGTATATAGCAGTGATGAATGGTGTAGATGCAATTGTATTTACAGCAGGCGTTGGAGAAAACAATAGCATTGTTAGAAAACAGATTGTAGACAACATGGATTTCTTAGGAATCAAAATTGATGATGAGAAAAACAAAGTAAGAGGACAGGAAATTAATATAAGTACTGATGATGCAACTGTTGCTACACTTGTTGTTCCTACAAATGAAGAGCTCGCTATTGCAAGAGAAACAATTAGGTTGTTGAAATAAATCCTTTGTATCAATATTTACGGCAATAAAAGGTTATAATAATATAAATAAAATTTACCGAAATTGAATTATTGACAAAAGCTGTATTAGTTAGTATAATATCAGTTGTCGGTTTTTAAGAGGTTACTAATGAGAATAAATGTGTCTGATATTATTAAAACTGAAGGAGCAGGGCTGGATGTCAATTTTCTTGACGACTTGCCTGAGTTACGGGAGTTGGATACTTCAGTAGAATTTAAACCTTCTTTTGAGTTTACAGGGCGCATCGTAAATTTGGGTGGCCTGTTAAGATTAAGTGGTAAACTTCATTTTGAGTTTAGTGCAAATTGCCTTAGATGTCTTAAACGTGTTGATACGGCTACAGATATTGAGGTGGAAGAAAGCTTTGTTGAGATTTCAAAACCTCACGAAGAAGATGCATATACATTTGAAGCTAATGCTGTTGACATTGATAAACCACTTATGGACAACATAATACTTGCTATGCCTATGACAATTATTTGCAGTGAAGACTGTAAAGGTTTATGTGGGTCATGCGGTACTAATTTAAATTTGAAAAATTGTAATTGTGATGAAAGCAATATAGCAGACCCAAGAATGGAAATACTTAAAAATTATTTCAAGTAGGTCTTAGATGGTTGCATTATAGTAGGGAGGTGTTATTGATGGCAAATCCAAGAAGTAGATGGTCCAAAGCAAGAACAGGTAAAAGAAGATCCCAGTGGAAGCTGGCATCCCCAACTTTAGTAAGCTGCCCACAGTGTCATGTTTTTAAGCTGCCTCACAGGGTATGTGGTGAATGTGGTTATTATGATGGCAAACAAGTAATTAAAGTAGAAGCTAAATAATAATAATATTGTCATTAAAGCAGCAGGAATATTCTTGCTGCTTTTTGATTTTTATTTAGGAACAATTAAATAGTAAAACCTGATTTTAAAATGAGTGATTTTTTTAATATTTAGTTGTTTCTAATATTATTTTGACTATTTTTTATTTAACTGTAAATGATAGTTTGTATAGGATAGTGTTTGCATAGGATGGTGTGTTGAATGTGTAATAGGATTAAAATATGTATTGTACAGCCGGGTAGTATAGCTGAGGAAGCTGGAATTGAGGCTGGAGATTTTCTTTTGTCTATTAATGAACAGAGTATAAAGGATATATTTGATTATAGATATTTTCAAGCATCAGACGAATTGATGCTTGAGATAGAAAAACCTGATGGAGAGATTTGGGAGATAGAGGTCGAAAAGGATGAGAGTGAGGATTTGGGACTCGAATTTGAAGACTCTCTTATTGATGGCGCAAAAAGTTGTACAAATAAATGTATTTTTTGTTTTATTGATCAGCTGCCAAAGGGTATGCGTGAGACTGTGTATTTCAAAGATGATGATTCTAGGCTATCATTCCTAACAGGAAACTATGTTACATTAACTAATATTAAGAATGAAGAGTTACAGAGAATTATTCACTATAGAATGTCACCTATTAATGTATCAGTGCATACTACAAATCCGCAGTTACGAAAGTTTATGCTTGGTAACAGGTTTGCAGGCGATGTTTTGGACAAGATTAAGCTACTTACAGACAATGGCATTGAAGTAAATTGCCAGATAGTGCTATGCAGAGATATTAATGACAAAAATGAGCTTGATAGAACTATTGGGGATCTAACGGAGTTTTACCCGTTGATAAATAGCGTTTCAATTGTGCCAGTTGGTATAAGTAAGCATAGAGATGGTCTATACGACTTGATTCCATTTGATAGGGAAAGCTGTACAAATGTTATAAACCAAGTACATAAATGGCAAAATAAGCTTCTTAAAGAAAAGGGCTCAAGAGTTGTATATTTATCCGATGAGTTTTACATTAATGCTGAAATGGATGTTCCTAAATTTAAGTGTTATGAGGGTTTTCCTCAAATCGAAAACGGTGTTGGAATGTTAGCTTCGTTTAGTAAAGAAGTAAAGGATGCCCTTAAACAACATAAAAAAGATAATACCGTTCTACCAGATAGAACGATAAGCATAGCAACTGGTAGACTTGTTTATAGAAATATAATACAATTGATAGATGAAATAAAAGCAGTATATGAAGGTCTTGAAGTTAAGGTATATGAAATAGAAAATAATTTTTTTGGACAATATGTTACTGTAAGTGGTTTGCTGACAGGTGGAGATGTCATAGAGCAGCTAAAGGACAAAGAATTGGGCCTTGAATTATTGATAAGTAGTAGCATGCTGAGAGCAGGAGAACATGTGCTGTTAGACGATTGCACTGTTGAGCAAATAGAAGTCCAATTGGGTGTTAAAGTCCATATTGTAGAAAGTAATGGAGCGGATTTTGTAAACGCAGTAATTGGCAAATAGTATTATAATATATTTTAATTTAAATAATTTCTGGGAAGAAAAAATGATTTATGCTGTTCTCTAGTATCTGTTTTCTCTTCTCTAGAAACGCGGAGGTGTAAGGATTGAGTAAGCCTATTGTTGCAGTGGTTGGTAGACCTAATGTAGGAAAGTCAACATTTTTTAATTACTTGGCAGGCAAAAGAATTTCTATTGTAGAAGAAACTCCAGGGGTTACGAGAGATAGAATATATACGGAGATTGAATGGAGAAGCAAGAAATTTACCTTGATTGATACAGGTGGTATTGAACCGTATTCTGAGGATATAATAATGCAGCAAATGAAGCGTCAAGCTGAGATAGCTATAGAGACTGCAGATGTTATTGTTTTCATGGTTGATGCAAAAGAGGGAATGACAGCAACAGATAAAGAAGTCGCAACAATGCTAAGAAAATCTCAGAAACCAGTTATCCTTACTGTAAATAAGGTAGATAGGGTCGGTGATCCACCAGCTGAAGTGTACGAATTTTACAATTTAGCTATGGGTGACATGGCTATAATATCTTCGGTACATGGTTTGGGTATGGGAGATTTGCTAGATACTATTTTTGAACATTTTCCAGAAGGTATTGACGATGAGGATGACGAGGAAGTAATAAAGGTTGCTGTTGTAGGCAAGCCAAATGCAGGAAAGTCATCGCTAATTAATTCAATACTTGGAGAAGAGAGAGTTATCGTTAGTAATATTCCTGGAACAACAAGAGATGCTATAGATACGCATATTGAGAACGATGGACAGAAGTACACTTTTATAGATACAGCGGGTCTTAGAAAGAGAAGTAAGATTAATGAAACTATTGAAAAATATAGTACCATTAGGTCATGGACTGCAATTGAGAGAGCTGACGTTTGCTTGATTATGATTGATGCAGAGGATGGTATTACTGAGCAGGATACTAAGATTGCAGGCTATGCACATGAGCAGGGAAAAGCCTCAATTATAGTAATAAATAAATGGGATTTAGTCAAGAAGGAAACAGGTACGCTTGAAGAATACAGAAAAGTAGTTCACGAGGGTCTTGGCTTTATGACTTATGCGCCAGTACTTTTCATTTCAGCTAAAACTGGACAAAGAGTAAACAATGTTTATGAGCTTATCAAATTTGTAGCAAATCAGTCGGCCTTCAGAATTTCAACAGGAATGCTTAATGATCTAATAAATGAAGCAACTGCTATGGTACAGCCTCCTTCTGACAAGGGAAAGAGACTCAAAATTTACTATATGACTCAGATAGGTGTAAAGCCACCGACTTTTGTTATATTTGTAAATGACTTAGAACTATTCCATTACTCATATGAGAGATACCTTGAAAATCAGCTAAGAAAGACCTTTGGTTTTGAAGGTACACCTATACGATTTATTCATAGGCAAAAAGATAGGGAGCAGTAGGAATAGTAAAGTTAAATTTACCCCAATGTGCATTTAGTAAATTCACCTGGCACATTGGGTCTTGGAGGTTAAAGTGGGTTTTTTTATTGTTAAGATTTTGATTGTTTTAGTAATCGGATATCTTCTGGGTAGCTTAAATACTTCCATAATAGTGGGTAAATTCTATGGCACTGATATACGTATGCATGGAAGTGGAAATGCAGGTTTGACTAATACGCTCAGGACACTTGGGAAAACCGCCACAGTGCTTGTTTTATTAGGAGATATATTAAAGGGTGTTTTATCTTATTTAATTGGTAATTTGGTAGTGGGTTCAATACAAATGGAAAGCCTGGTTGCAAATCATTTAACAACCGTTCTTGGAATTGGTGGTATGGTTGGTGGCATAGCAGCTATTGTTGGACATAATTGGCCAATATACTTTGGATTTAAAGGTGGAAAAGGAATCCTAACATCATTTTCTGTTGTAATGATGATGGATTGGAAGTTGGGCCTTTTATTGTTAGGTTTATTTATAATTATAGTTGCTATTACTAGATATGTTTCGCTTGGATCTATTATTGCATGTGTAGCATTCCCAGTAGGAGCATTTATAAAGGGAAATGGAATAGTGTTTACTCTATTTGCTGCAATTTTAGCTATACTTGCGATATCTAGGCATAATGCTAATATTAAAAGGTTAATTAGTGGTACAGAAACAAAAATTGGAGCAAAGAAAAAGACTGGAGGGGAAACATGAATAGAAATGTTGCAATTATTGGTGCAGGTAGTATGGGTACAGCAATGGCAATTTTATTATCTAAGAATGGTAACAATGTTAAACTGTGGTCACCAATGAAAGATGAAATAAGTATGCTTAAAACAAACAAAGAGCATGTTACTAGGTTACCAGGGGTAAAAATACCTGATGGCGTAGTTTTTACTTCTGATATAGAAATAGCTGTGAAAGATTGTGAGGTTGTAGTTTTGGCTGTTCCATCACAAACAACAAGACAAAATTGCAGAGCACTTTCGAAAATTATTTCAAAAGAAACTATTGTAGTAACATGTTCTAAAGGAATTGAAGATGCTACATGTAAGCTTCTATCTGAAATAATGCAGGATGAACTTCCACAAAATAATATTGCTGTTATATCTGGTCCCAGTCATGCTGAGGAAATAGCGAGAGATATTCCAACTACTGTTGTGGCTGCTTCTGCAAAAATCGAAGTTGCTAAGTTCTTGCAGGATTTATTTATGACACCAAATTTTAGAGTATACACAAACACTGATGTTGTTGGTGTTGAGCTGGGTGGAGCTCTGAAAAATATTATTGCTTTATGTGCGGGAATATCTGATGGATTAGGTTTTGGTGATAATACCAAGGCCGCACTTATGACAAGGGGAATAGCTGAGATATCTAGATTGGGAGTTGCGATGGGTGGAAATGCTGATACCTTTTCAGGACTTACAGGAATAGGTGACCTTATCGTTACTTGTACAAGTATGCATAGTAGAAATAGAAGGGCAGGAATCCTAATAGGGCAAGGCAAGAACGTTCAGCAGGCTTTAGATGAAGTAAACATGGTAGTTGAAGGTGTAGCTACTACAAAACCAGCTTACGATTTATCTCAGAAGTTAGGAATATCTATGCCGATTACTAAGGAAGCATATAGTATCTTGTTTGAAGGTAAAGATCCTAGAATTGCAGTTGTAGATTTAATGAGTAGAGACAAAAAAACTGAAATGTAATAGTTATTGATAAGTTGAAAATTGGCTTAAATGTCCAATAAAAACTATACATTTGATTAATAAAGTTAAACTCAAGATAGAAATGTCTTGGGTTTTTTATTTTTTTGTAATAATAACTTTTTTCGGACATATATTTAATATTGAAAAAGACAATATACATAGTCCCGATTGGGCATGTAACAATATAGGGGAGGGTTCTAGTGGTGGAAAAATTCAATATATACCAGCAAATAGCTGAAAGGACTCAAGGGGATATATACATAGGTATTGTGGGACCTGTGAGAACTGGAAAATCAACTTTTATCAAACGGTTTATGGATTTGTTGGTTATTCCTAATATAGAGAACACATATCAGAAAGAAAGGGCTATAGATGAGCTTCCACAAAGTGCGTCAGGAAGAACCATAATGACCACTGAACCTAAATTTATCCCCAACGAAGCAGTGGAAATTGTCATTGATGAGAATGTACTGCTAAAAGTAAGAATGATTGATTGTGTCGGGTACATGGTAAGGGGTGCTATGGGGCACTTAGAAAACAATGCTCCAAGAATGGTATCTACCCCGTGGTATGATTACCAAATTCCCTTCGAAGAAGCAGCTGAAATTGGAACTAAAAAGGTAATCAATGATCACTCTACAATTGGTGTGGTAATTACTACAGATGGAAGTATTGCAGATATTGCAAGAGAGGATTATGTTGATGCCGAGAAGAGGGTAATATCTGAGCTCAAGGCTATAAATAAGCCTTTTGTTGTTATAATTAACTCGACAAAACCAAGAGATCCAGAAACACTCAAGCTGCGTGATGAGTTGGAGCAAAAGTATGGGGTTACAGTTTTGGCAATGGATTGCCTGCAAATACGAATTGAAGATATAGACTCAATTATGGAGAAAATCCTGCATGAGTTCCCGATATCAGAAATAGGTATAAATATTCCTAAATGGGTGGAAACTCTTGATGACTCGCATTGGCTGAAGAATGATATGATTGACTCTATAAGGGATACCTTCAAGTATGCAAGTAGAATTAGAGAAATCAAGGCAGCTATGTCATCGTTTGAAGGGTATGAGTTTATTAAAAGGGCTTCTATTGATAAGGTGAGTCTGGGGGAAGGCACGATTCTAGTTGATATAACAACTGCTGACGGTTTATTATATAAGATTCTGAGTGAAGAATCGGGTATGGAAATCGAAGGTGAACACAGATTAATTAGCCTTATTAAAGACTTGGCAAGAATCAAGAAAGAGTATGACAGAGTGGAATACGCACTTCACGAGGTGAGAGTCAAGGGTTATGGAATGGTTTCTCCACAAATGGATGAACTGACCTTGGAAGAACCTGAAATAATAAAGCAGGGCAATAGATATGGAGTTAAGTTACGTGCGAGTGCACCATCAATACATATGATTCGTGCAGATATAGAAACTGAAATAGCTCCAATGGTAGGAACTGAGAAGCAATCCGAAGAGCTTGTTACTTATTTATTGAAAGAGTTCGAAAATGATACGGCTAAGCTTTGGGAATCAAATATATTTGGTAAGTCTCTGCACGAGTTGGTACAAGAGGGCTTACAGAACAAACTGTATAGAATGCCTGAGGACGCACAGGTGAAGCTACAAGAGACCTTGCAGAAAATAATCAACGAGGGTAGCGGTGGACTGATTTGCATAATTTTGTAGTATAAGATTGGATTATAACTCATCCATGTGCATATAGCTAAGAATTGAAACAAAGAATGAGGGAATGACGCCCAAGCGTCATTCCCTCATTCTTTGTTTTGACAAGTTAATATGTTTTAGTGATTAACCTGCTTTTATTATAATTCTATTTTGATTTTTACTAAGTGGCAGCTAGCTGATTTGAACCAAATACCTTTTTAAAGGCTTATAGATAGCACAAATCAATACAGTTGAGATAATAAACTCTGGTAACATAAATCCACCATTATACAAAAGCGAATAGAGGTAGACATTAACGCCATCAGCATACATGTACCATAAAACAACTCCTGAAATAAAGTGAAATGTTAATCTTCCCGCCATAGCGATAAAAATACTCCCAACGATTGTGTAAATATTTCTTCTAAATAAACCGGCAAAACCAAGACAGCCAAATGCAAAAATATAATCAAGAAAAATACCAAGTGGGTGATACGAGAACTTTGTTCCCAATGCAAATTGCAGAAATCCATATACCAGACCCACTAATATCCCTGGCTTACTGCCCCATCTAATTGCAAAAATAATTATAGGTATCATACTTCCTAAAGTTACTGATCCTCCGTATGGAGCCTCGAAAATCTTTACATAACTTAAAATTTGGGCAAGGGCAATCATTATCCCCGCCTCCACCAACATTTTGGTAGACATTTTTTTCATAATAACCTCCATGAGCCGCTAATTGCGACCGCAAAATTTAATAAAAAAAAGCCATACCTGTTTGAAAATGCAGCATGACAATAATTAACATTCCTACGCTGGCATTATCCAGATCAGGTATAAGGGTTTTAAGTAAAACATACTTATCTCAGCCGAATCATATTCCAGCTCCCCCAGATACTATGTAATTTTAATGGATAATATTTTATCCAATGTGATTATAGCACATAGTTAAATAAACATCAATAAAAAAATCTTAAATAAAAGAACAAACGTTTGCATTTTAATTTCCATTTGATATAATATATCTACAAGCTATAATATAAAGTAGACTTAACTAGCCAAGTCTTTTTTATCGCAATTATTTCGAAGCTTAGTGGCGCTTAATTGCAGATTAGTAAGAATCTGTAATTACTGGTAACGCCGCTAAGATAAAGAAGACTTGGATATAGAGATAAAAGATTATAAATTACATTAGAAAAGGTGCTTAAATGATTAGAGATAATATTTTTATAAAGGGTGCTCGTGAGCACAATCTTAAGAATGTCGATGTTGAGATACCCAGAGACAAGTTTGTTGTAATTACGGGATTAAGTGGTTCAGGAAAGTCATCCTTGGCTTTTGATACAATTTATGCAGAAGGACAGAGACGATATGTTGAATCACTGTCTTCATATGCTAGACAATTTTTAGGACAAATGGAAAAGCCAGATGTCGATTATATAGACGGTTTGTCGCCTGCAATATCTATTGACCAAAAAACTACTAGCAGAAATCCACGTTCTACTGTAGGAACGGTTACCGAGATCCATGATTACCTTAGGTTGTTGTATGCTAGGATAGGCATACCGCACTGCCCAAAGTGTGGTAAGGTGATTACGCAACAAACTGTTGATCAGATGGTTGATCAGATACTGGCTTTTGACCAGAACACAAGGATACAGCTACTAGCTCCAGTTGTGAGAGGCCGAAAAGGCGAATATCACAAACTGATTGAGGATGCAAAAAAAGGTGGCTTTGTTAGAATAAGAGTTGATGGACAGGTAATGGATGTTAGTGATGATATAGCGTTGGATAAAAATAAAAAACATAACATAGAGATAGTTGTGGATAGACTAATAATTCGTGAGGATATTCAGAAGAGATTATCTGACTCATTGGAGACAGTTTTGCATTTGAGCGGAGGACTAGCAATTGTAGATGTTATAGGGAAGGAAGAAATACTTTTCAGCCAAAATTTCGCGTGTGGAGATTGTGGCATTAGTATTGAGGAACTAACTCCGAGAATGTTTTCGTTCAATAATCCATTTGGTGCATGTCCCACATGTACAGGACTTGGGAATCTACTAAAGGTTGATCCAGACTTAGTTATACCAGACAGGTCATTATCTTTGACAGAGGGAGCTATAGTAGCGTCAGGCTGGAACATAGAAAGTGAGGACGCTTACACTAGAATGATTTTTAATGCACTTGAAAAGCATTATAAATTTAAGCTAAATACTCCTATTCACAAGCTTCCTGCCCAAATCATTGATATCATTTTAAATGGCACTAAGGGTGAGAAAATAAAGGTAGAATATGAGCGAGAATATGGTAGTGGCTCATATATGGCAGCTTTTGAAGGAGTCATAAACGTAATAGAGAGACGCTACAAGGAGACTCAATCCGATAGTATGAAGCAGTATTATGAACAGTTTATGAGCCATAACCCATGCCCAGACTGTAATGGTGCAAGGCTCAAACCAGAAAGCCTTGCAGTGACAGTAGGCGAAAAAAATATTCATGAGTTGTCAGCTTTATCGGTTGCAGATACAAAGGATTTCTTTCTAAATATAGATTTAAGTGATAGGCATAAAATGATAGCGGATCAGATACTTAAAGAGATAAATGCAAGAATAGGCTTTCTTGTTGATGTGGGCTTGAATTACCTTACACTATCTAGAATGGCAGGTACACTTTCTGGCGGGGAAGCTCAAAGAATTAGACTAGCTACACAGATAGGCTCGGGTTTAATGGGGGTTCTGTATATTCTTGACGAACCAAGTATCGGTTTGCATCAGAGGGACAATGCCAGATTGCTTACGACTCTTACAAGGTTAAGGGATTTGGGAAATACATTGATAGTGGTAGAACATGATGAGGAAACCATGTTTGCAGCAGACCATATTATTGATATGGGTCCGGGAGCTGGCATCCATGGTGGTTATGTGGTGGCTGAAGGACCACTAGCTAGTATTCTACAATGTGAGGAATCTCTAACAGGGCAATATCTTAGTGGGAAAATGCAAATTGATATTCCAAAAACAAGAAGAAAGCCTAGTGACAAATGGTTGGAGATTAAAGGGGCTAGAGAGAATAACCTGAAAAATATAAATGCAAAGATTCCTTTGGGAGTTCTTACTGCTATTACTGGTGTTTCAGGATCGGGCAAGAGTTCTCTGATAAATGAAATATTGCATAAAAGCTTAGCTAGCCAGTTGAATAGAGCAAAGACTAGGCCTGGAGCTCATGATACCATAAAGGGTATAAAGTATTTAGACAAGGTAATTAATATTGACCAATCCCCAATAGGAAGGACGCCAAGATCAAATCCGGCAACCTACGCAGGAGTTTATGATTTAATTAGAGAGATCTATGCTGCTACTACTGAAGCTAAAATGAAGGGATACAAGGCTGGACGCTTTAGTTTCAATATTAGAGGTGGTAGGTGTGAGGCGTGCAGTGGTGATGGAATAATTAAGATAGAAATGCATTTTCTGCCGGATATCTATGTCCCATGTGAGGTTTGTAATGGGAAAAGATATAATAGAGAGACATTAGAGGTCAAATATAAAGGCAAAAGTATATCTGATATTCTAAATATGACCATAGAGGACGCTCTGGAATTCTTTAAAAATGTACCTAAAATTCAAAGGAAGTTACAGACTTTGTTTGATGTTGGACTTGGATACGTAAAGGTTGGACAACCATCTACTACACTATCTGGAGGTGAAGCTCAAAGAGTGAAGCTTGCGACTGAACTTTCTAAAAGAAGTACAGGAAGTACTCTTTATATTCTGGATGAGCCTACGACGGGGCTACATGTTGCTGATGTGCACAGGTTAATAGATATTCTACAGAGACTTGTAGACGCTGGGAATTCGATGGTAATAATAGAGCATAATCTTGATGTAATAAAAACAGCTGATTATGTAATAGACCTTGGACCAGAAGGTGGAAATAAAGGTGGGGAGATTGTTGCAGAAGGGACACCAGAGGAAGTAGCGGAGGTGAAAGAATCTTATACAGGCCAATATCTGAAAAAGTTATTAGAAAGTAAAAATTATTATACAAAAAACTAAAGGTAAATATCGGAAATAGTTTTACTTATATGTTTAAGAATAACCTTTGTTAATTCTATGTTAACTTCATTGAAAAAAAGTTAACAATACTATATGATGATACAGTAAATTTGTTATATTTTGTTGAAAGAAGGTATCACTAAATGTTTAGAGTTACATCCAAGGAAGAGAAATTTTTTGATTATTTTATTGAAACAAGTGAAATCATCTGCAAGGCCGCAGCTCTTTTAGATGATTTAACAAACAATTATGTTAATGTTAACGAGAAAATTAGCAATATTGAAGATGCAGAACATGCTTGTGATAGTATGGTACACAAAATTCTTAATGAACTAAACAAAGCATTTATCACACCTATTGACAGAGAAGATATCTACACAATTGCTAGAGAACTTGATAATATCACAGATGATATTGAAGCTGCAGCTCAAAGATTTAGTATGTATAATGTAAAGCAAGTTAGACCTGATGCAATTATAATGTCAAAGTTGATAGTAAAAGCAACAAGTGAGCTCAAAAATGTAATGATTGAGCTAAAGAATATGAAAAAAAGTAAATCGCTTCAAAAAAAGATAATTGAGGTAAATAATGTTGAAGATGAAGCTGATACAGTTTTTAGAGATGCTATGGCAAATTTATTCTTAACAGAACAAGATGCTGTGGAAGTAATTAAGTGGAAAGAAATAATTGAATTATTTGAAAATACAATCGATGCTTGTGAGGATGTAGCAAATATAGTTGAAGGGGTTGTTATGAAGCATGCTTAGTGTTTCTTTGATAATGGTTGTTGTACTAGCATTAGGATTTGACTTTATTAATGGCTTCCACGATACTGCAAATTCAATAGCTACATCAGTTTCTACTAGGGTCTTGTCACCAAGGCAGGCTATCATTATGTCCGCCTCTTTAAATTTTGTTGGAGCATTAACAAGTAGCAAGGTAGCAAAAACTATCTCAAGTGGCTTGGTTGATAATACAGTTCAATATGTAATAATAGCTACACTTATTGCGTCAATTATTTGGGATTTAATAACTTGGTATATTGCTATTCCAAGTAGTTCTTCACATGCACTTATTGGAGCACTTATTGGTTCGTCGATTGCGTATTCTGGTGGACTGAGTATTGTAAAGTGGGGCGGAGTACTAAAGAAAGTACTAATTCCTCTGATTTCTTCTCCAATACTCGGCTTCTTAATGGGATTTTTCTTTATGACAGTATTATTTAAATTGCTTCGCCCATTTTCACAAAGGTTTGTAAATAGATGGTTTTCAAAATTGCAAATTATTTCAGCCGCATTTATGGCATACTCTCATGGGAGTAATGACGCACAGAAATCAATGGGGATTATCACATTAGCTTTAGTGGGCGCAAATCTTAACAAGGGTCATACTGACGTACAGACCTGGGTTATGCTTGCTTGTGCACTTTCAATGGCGATAGGAACCTCTATTGGAGGATGGAAAATCATTAAAACGATGGGTGTTAATATGATTAGACTTCAACCAATTGGTGGATTTGCAGCTGAAACTGGTGCTGCTATAGTTATAGAAACCATGTCAGCATTTGGTGCACCCGTTAGTACTACACATGTTATTTCAACAGCTATTATGGGTGTTGGTGCGTCTAAAAGATTAACAGCTGTGAGATGGGCACTTGCAAGAAATATAGTTTGGGCATGGATATTTACTATCCCAGTAACAGCTATTTTAGGAGCCTTTATTACTACAATATTTAAAATGTTTATATAGCAACAACTAAATAGTAACTTCAAGGATTTTATGTGTCTATTTCTGGAATCAAAGCCTTGATTTATCATTAATTAGTTACTTGTTACAGATTGTTTACAAATTAGGACAAGAGAAACCTGGATTACAGTCGTATAGGTTAGATATACAGACTATAGCCTAGGTTTTTTTATTTGATTCATATCCAACCACCGAAATACGGTTAAAACCATAAAAATAGATGTAAATCAGTTAGACCTAATTTTTTACTTGTGTTATACTATTAAGCAATCAGTAGTATTTTTAAGTCTAAGAATATTAATAAAGTTCTCTTGTAGACATCGGATAAATATAATTAATTTATAGACATTACTGGAGAAAATATAGTATATATATTGATTGATATTAATAAGTGTAGATTATTATGTGGCTGCTAGGCGGCTCATGGAGGTTAATATGATAAAGTGTTCAATTTGTAATAAGAATATAGCAGTAGTCTTTGTAACAAAAATTATTGAAGGAAGGCAAATCCAAGAGGGGCTTTGTGTAAGCTGCGCTAAAAAACAAAACTTACAGCCAATAGATCAGTTGCTTTCTCAGACTGGGATGACAGAAGATGAACTTGATAATATAAGTAAACAGGTTGGAGATATGCTTGAGGATATTGATGGCTCTGAAATGATGGGAGAATTAGATCCGGGAAATATTAATCAATCAAATCCATTCTTTGGTATGTTGAATAAGGCTTTTCCAAAGTTGAATAATGTGGAAGCTAGCAATTCAGATAATAACTTTCCAACAATTAGTGGTCAAGATACGGATGCGTCAGAAGACAAAGATGGTAAAAATTTTACAAAAACCAAGCAACAGGATAAGAAAGCCAATAAAAAGAAAAAGTATCTAGACATGTATGGTATTAATCTTATTGATAAAGCTAAGGAGGGCGGAATTGATAAGGTAATAGGGCGAAATAAGGAAATTGACAGAGTTGTACAAATATTGAATAGAAGAACAAAAAATAATCCAGTACTTATTGGCGAGCCTGGAGTTGGAAAAACAGCTATAGCTGAAGGCTTAGCAGTGAGAATTGCAGATAAAGAAGTACCGGTGAAGTTGTATAATGCTGAGGTTTATTTGCTTGACATGACAAGTGTGGTTGCAGGAACACAGTTTAGGGGACAGTTTGAGAGCAGAATGAAGGGTATAATAGACGAGGCTAAGGCCTTTGGCAATATTATTCTTGTTATAGATGAACTTCACAATATAATGGGTGCAGGAGAGGCTGAAGGTGCCATGAATGCAGCTAATATACTTAAACCTGCATTGTCTAGGGGTGAAATCCAAGTAATTGGTGCCACTACATTAAATGAATATAGAAAGAATATTGAAAAGGACTCTGCATTAGAGAGAAGATTTCAGCCAGTTATTGTTGATGAGCCATCTATGGCTGAATCAGTAGAGATACTAAATGGAATTAAGCATTATTATGAAGAGTATCACCGTGTAAAGATAAGCCAAGAGGTTATTAGCGCAGCGGTTAATTATTCAGAGAGATATATCACTGATAGATTTCTACCTGATAAGGCAATTGATGTAATTGATGAGGCAGGGTCAAGGGCTAACTTAAGGAATGTTAAGCTAGCTGAATTGCAGACATATAAGGATGAACTGCTCAAGGTTCAAGAGGATAAGGATGCTGCTACATCGGCAGATTCCATTGACTATCAGAGAGCAGCTGATTTAAAAGTATATGAATGCAAGCTGCTCGGTTTGATAAAGGATATTGAGGATACAAGCAAGGATATTCCGTTAACTGTTGATGATGTTGCTAGTGTAATAGAGGCCTGGACCAAAATACCGATTCAACGACTCAGTGAACAGGAATCAGAAAAGCTTATTAACCTTGAATCTCGAATACACAAGCGTGTAATAGGTCAAATTAAAGCAGTGGAAGGTGTTTCTAAGGCTATAAGAAGAAGTAGATCTGGCTTTAAGAAAAAGAAGAAGCCAGCCTCATTTATATTTGTTGGGCCTACAGGTGTAGGTAAAACCGAGCTAGTTAGGGCTTTAGCCATAGAATTGTTTGAGAGTGAAGAGTCATTAATAAGGCTTGATATGTCAGAATACATGGAGAAGCACACTGTTTCTAAACTAATAGGTTCTCCTCCAGGCTATGTTGGGTATGATGATGCAGGGCAATTAACTGAAAAGGTAAGAAGAAAGCCTTATTCCGTTATTCTCATGGATGAAATAGAAAAGGCTCATCCAGATGTATTTAATATGTTGTTACAGATTCTTGAAGACGGAAGATTAACAGACAGCCATGGGAGAACAGTAAGCTTTGAAAATACAGTGATTATTATGACATCAAATGCTGGAACCAACCTGAAATCAAGTGGTATAGGTTTTTCTAACAATTCATATTCTGCTCTTGAAAGTAGGGTAAAGGATGTAATAAAAGAAACATTTAGACCAGAGTTTTTAAATAGAATTGATGAGGTTGTAGTATTTACTGAGCTTGGTAAAGAGGAACTTAAACAGATTATAGATTTAATGTTGGAAGAGGTTTACTCAGAAGCAAAAGACAAAGATATTAGAATAAATGTTTCTGATAAGGTCAAGGAATTTATACTTGAAAAGGGCTATGACGTTAAATTTGGTGCTAGACCATTAAGGCGTGCAATTCAAAATTACATTGAAGATAGGCTTTCAGAAGAGTATTTAAAGGGTGTTATTAAAGAAGGCTCATTAGTTGGTATTGACCTAGATGATAGTGAGATAAAGCTATCTATAATATAAAACATAATAATTAATAAATTTTAAAAATAGGCGAGAATGTAATTGTACTTTCATTCGCGCCTCTTTATTTTTATCAAGATGTGATTTTTATTGTAGATTCTTTTTTAGCACTAGTATTTATAATTGATTTTAATGTTATCTTGTCTCGTTACCTAACTTTTTAGTAATTATCAGTGTTGACTTAATACTTGGGCAGGATGTAAAATAGTGCTAGTGCAAGATAGCATTAGTCCTGTTAACAATAAGGGTTAAGATTAGAAATAGCAGCTTGAATCACATTTTATGCCGCTATGCGGCTCATACAGGTTAATAAGGTGATTATGAAATGAAGAGTGAAGAAATAGCTAGAATTGCTGGTGTATCAAGAAGTACTGTATCAAGAGTTATAAATAACTATCCAAATGTTCCTGATGAAACAAAGAAAAAGGTGCTTGAGGTAATTGAAAAGTATAATTATCAACCAAATACAAATGCAAGAGTTCTAGCTGGCAAAAAAAATGATACTATTGGCTTATTTATTGTAAGCATTGCAGATATTGATAATCCTAATAGGCTATATAATAATAATTATTTTTCTCAGTTTGTTAATGCAGTTGTAGAATGTGCCAACTCAAGAGGGTACTATGTTTTAGTAAATATTATTTACTGTGAAAATGATTATAACCATGTAAGTGAGGTGTTCCTCCAAAAGAGGATTGATGGTGGAATAGTTATTGGAACTGAAAGTGAAGCAGGAGTGTTGATTAAGGTTTCCCAAAAAGGATACCCTATAGCTTTGATTGATTATGATGTTGATGAAATTATAAAGAGTGATTCTGATTATGATAATTTAATTGTAATAGGCTCAAAAGATTATAATGGTGCTGTCGTGGCTATTGAATACCTAATTGATTTAGGTCATACTGATATTGGGTTATTGGCAGGAAGAATATCTACATATTCAGGTAGGCAGAGATATCAAGCATATTTTGATACTATGAAAAAGCATGGTTTGCAAGTAAATGAAGAATATGTCCTTCATGGTGATTTCATAAAGTCTAAGACAAGTAGTGAAATACAACGATTGATTGAAAATGGTAAATTACCAACCGCATTATTTTCATCAAATGATGATATGGCGATAACTGCAATAGAGCTGTTTAAAGAAAATGGAATTAAGGTTCCAGAGGATATTTCAGTTATTGGCTTTGATGATATTCCGCTTTCATCCTTGATAAGACCAGCGCTTTCAACAATAGCTACACCAGTTTATGATATAGTTGAGAAAACGGTGGAGGAACTAATATTACATATTAAAAAAAATAAAAAAGGTTATTCCAGGTATAGTTTTGATACAAAAATTGTTGTTAGAGAGACGTGTTCAAAGAAGTAAATTCTTTGTTAACATATACAGGTAAAAACTAAATAAATTATTTTGAGAGGAGCTATAAAAATGAAATATGGATTTTTTGATGATCAAAACAGAGAATATGTAATTACTACCCCTAAAACACCTTATCCTTGGATAAACTATCTAGGGACTCAAGACTTTTTTTCTTTGATTTCTAATACTGCAGGTGGTTATTGTTTTTATAAGGACGCGCGTTTACGCAGAATAACACGCTATAGATACAATAATGTTCCAATTGATATGGGAGGAAGATACTTCTATATAAATGATAATGGTAGTTTGTGGTCTCCTGGATGGTCACCGGTTAAAGCTGATCTAGATAGCTATGAATGCAGGCATGGTTTGGGCTATACAAAGATAACAGGAAGTAAGAATGGTATTAGTTCTGAAGTGTTATTTTTTGTACCACTGAACTTTAATGGAGAAATACATAGGGTAAGGGTTAAGAACACCACAAGCGAAAATAAAAGTGTAAAATTATTTTCCTGTATAGAGTTCTGTTTATGGGATGCTTATGAAGATATGACAAACTACCAGAGAAACCTGAGTACAGGCGAAGTTGAAGTGGAGAATTCAGTTATCTTTCATAAGACAGAATATAAAGAGAGAAGAAATCATTTTTCTTTCTATTCTGTAAACGCGCGTTTAACTGGTTTTGATACAGATAGAGATACTTTTGTAGGATTATACAATGGATTTGATGCCCCTCAAGTACCAGTAAGCGGAGAACCTCAAAATACCATTGCTGACGGTTGGGGACCAATGGCTTCACATTGTATTACAGTTGAGCTAAAACCTGGTGAGGAGAAAGAATACGACTTCATACTTGGGTATGTTGAGAATACCGAAGAGGATAAGTGGGAAAGCAAAGGCGTAATTAATAAGAAAAAAGCTTATGAAATGATTAATGAAAAGGGAAATTCAGCAGGTGTGCAGGCTGCCTATGATGAACTGCAAAATCATTGGAGACAGCTATTTACTCAATATACACTGGAGCACAAGGATGAAAAACTCTGCAGAATGGTTAATATTTGGAACCAATATCAGTGTATGGTTACATTTAACATGTCAAGAAGTGCATCCTATTTCGAAACAGGAATAGGTAGAGGAATGGGCTTCAGAGACTCAAATCAAGATATTCTAGGATTTGTTCATCAAATACCAGACAGAGCAAGAGAAAGGATACTTGATATTGCTGCAACTCAGCTGGAGAGCGGAGGAGCGTATCATCAATACCAGCCACTTACCAAGAAAGGTAATAATGAAATTGGTGGAAACTTCAATGATGATCCATTGTGGCTAATTGCTTCAGTTGCTGCTTACATTAAAGAGACTGGAAAAATGGACATTCTTAAGGAGATGGTTCCTTTTGATAATGACAATTCAAAGGCTGCTACGTTATTTGAGCATATTAAACGTTCTTTCTACCATGTTGTAAACAATTTAGGACCACATGGATTACCACTTATAGGAAGAGCAGACTGGAATGACTGCCTAAATCTTAACTGTTTCTCAAGCGTTCCTGGTGAATCATTCCAAACATCTACAAGCAAGGACGGAAAGGTTGCAGAATCTGTTCTTATTGCAGGAATGTTTGTTTATTATGGACCAGAATACGTTAAATTATGTGAATTAAATGGTAAGCTTGATGAAGCAAAAGAGGCACAAGCTGAAGTTGCTAAGATGATAGAAACCGTTCTGAAATATGGATGGGATGGAGAATGGTTCATTCGTGCCTACGATGATTTCGGTGACAAAATAGGAAGTAAAGAGAATGAAGAGGGTAAGATATTTATTGAATCACAGGGTTTCTGTTCAATGGCTGAAATAGGTTTAGAAACAGGTCATGTTGAAAAGGCTCTTGACTCAGCAAGAAAATATTTAGATACCCCTCATGGTTTAGTACTTAATAACCCTGCCTTTACTAAATATTATATCAATATGGGTGAGATATCAACGTATCCAGCAGGCTACAAGGAAAATGCCGGAATATTCTGTCATAACAATCCATGGATAATTGCAGGTGAAACAGCTATTGGTAGAGGAGATAGGGCATTTGAATACTATTCTAAAATAGCTCCTGCATATACAGAGGAAATCAGTGATATTCACAAAACTGAACCTTATGTGTACTCACAGATGATTGCTGGTAAGGATGCCAAGAGGCATGGAGAAGCAAAGAATTCATGGTTAACAGGTACTGCAGCATGGAATTTCCTTGTTATATCTCAGAACATTCTTGGTATCAAGCCAGACTATAATGGGCTAAAGATAGATCCTTGTATTCCAAAGGATTGGGATGATTACAAGATAAGTAGAAAGTTTAGAAATGCTACTTTTGAAATAGCCATAAGCAATCCAAATCATGTTTGTAAGGGTGTAAAGAAGCTTGTTGTTGACGGTAAGGAAGTAGATGGAAATATAATTCCTGTTTTTGATGATGGTAAAACTCATAATGTTGAGGTTGAGTTGGGATAATTACTATCTTAAAATTTATTGAATACACATGTATGGCAAACTACACGAAAATGGCTTGGAAAGTAAAACGGTCAAAGTAAGCAGAGGGAGGGTTCCCATGCTTCCATATCAGTGGAAGCATGGGAACCCTCCCTCTATCTAGTTTTAAACCTGCGTACAATTAATAATTTTACAATGGGAGCTGAATAATAAATTCTGTACCTTTGCCTGGTTCACTAATTATGCGAATATCACCGCTGTACAGGTTAACAATATGTTTTACGATTGAAAGCCCCAATCCTGTACCACCCATATTTCTAGAGCGACCCTTGTCTACCCTATAGAACCTTTCAAAAATCCTAGAATGATGTTCTTCTGGAATGCCTATACCAGTATCTTTTATGGATATTGTTGTTTTTCCATTTGACTTGTTGGCATTTATGAAAATCGTTCCATTTTCAACATTGTACTTAATAGCATTATCAATTAAATTTATTAGCATCTGCTTAATTCTATATTTATTAGCTTGAATTAAGATATTGGATTCTATGTTGACTTCTAGTTTAATATTTTTTTTGTCTGCAGATGCTTCTAGTAATAGTATAACTTCATCAATAATCAAATTTAGGCTATTTTGTGCTACTTGATCATTCTTTCTCATACCTTCAATTTCAGACAATTGAAGAATATCATTAATTAGAATATAAAGTCGATCGGCCTCAATATCTATTATATCCAGAAATTTTGTAGCTACAGCAGTATCGTCAATCGCACCGTTCTTTAAGGTTTCAACAAAGCCTCTAATTGAGGTTAGAGGAGTTTTTAACTCGTGAGTAACATTAGAAACAAATTCAGTACGTATTAGTTCTAGTTTTTTAACAGAAGTTACATCGTGCAGTGTAATAACACCACCAGCATTTTGGGCTTTTACTTCAACATTTTTTATTGGGTTAGTATATATTTTATAAATAAAGTCACTACCCAGTTTAGGTGAAAACATAGTTATTTCATCTGTAAGCGCTACATTGTTTTTTATAGTATCTCTTAAAAATGAATTTACTTTTGAATTTCTAGTGATATCTAGTAAGTTTTTACCAATAATTCCTGGACCATGTTTAACTCCAAATATATCACATGCAATTGTGTTTATAATCAATATCTTGTAGTTGGTGTCAATTGCTATAATTCCATCTCTCATACTATTAATTATTGAGTCTACTCGTACATTTTTATCTAATATTCCGCTAAGAGTATTATCTAGCTTATCAGCCATTTCATTAAAAGTATTTGCTAATTGTCCAATTTCATCGTCAGAACTTATATTCACTCTTTTTTTATAATTACCACTTGCAACCTCTTTAGATGTATTTATAAGTTGATTTATAGGTGAGGTAATAAATTTTGAGAGCTTAACTGAAATCAGAATTGTAAGTAATAATCCTGCTAATATCCCTAGAATGGTATAAAATAAAAACGTTTTATTAATTGAGTTTATTTGATAAAGGGGAACAGAAACCCTAATAATAATGTTTTTGCTTTGTATAGGAAGTGCAACATAGAGGTAGGTGAGCTTAATTGTCTTGCTAAAACGTTCATCAGTTCCAACATTACCTTGAATTGCTTCTTTAATTTCTTTCCTGTCTAAATGATTTTCCATAGTACTGATATTTGAATCAGATTCACCTAGTACAGTACCGTTATAGTCTATAATTGTTATTCTATTGTCATAAGATAAGTTGACAATACTAGAAGGCTTATTATTTAAGAGTGTTGAATAGTCTTTAGTAAGTTTATCATAATCTATTTTCTGGTTTGCAGAAATCTGCTCTTTAATTTGATAAGAAAGTAAAACGGCAGTATTTTCAATATTATTTCGAACTTCATACTTATAAAAATAACGAGTTAGTGCAGAAGTAAATATACCTGCAATAGTTGTTGCTATAATTACAAGTAAAATAGTATATTTTACAATTTTATTCTTCATAAAATCACACCTCCCACTGACCTAAGAACTCAGTTTGCCCGATGCCTACCACCGCTGAACCTAAGAACTCAGTTTGCCCGATGCCTACCACCGCTGAACCTAAGAACTCAGTTTGCCCGATGCCTACCACCGCTGAACCTAAGAACTCAGTTTGCCCGATGCCTACCACCGCTAATACCCCACATCAAAAAGTGGTGAATAAGCGGTGATACGGCCCTGGATAACGAGTTCTAAGGTTCATTGGAAAACCACCACTGAACCTAAGAACTCAGTTTATCGTTGAAACGGTATCCTATACCACGTACAGTCTCAATAAATGTGGGATTTTCATCATTGTCCTCAATCTTCTGACGAAGGTAGCGAATATGTACATCTACAGTCCTAGTCTCTCCATAATAATCAAAACCCCATATTTTATCAAGCAGATGCTCTCTTGATAAAACCTTACCTTTATTAATAATTAGCATTTTAAGCAGTTCAAATTCTTTTAGGGGCATTTCAATAAGTCTTTCACCTTTATAAACTTCTCTTCTATTGCAGTCAATGGTTATATCAGCATGTGAGATAATATCAACCTTTGGCTCAGTGACTATATTAATCCTTCTAAACAAAGCTTTAATCCTAGCTAATAATTCCCGCACACTAAATGGTTTGGTAATATAATCGTCAGCACCCAATTCCAGCCCAAGTACCTTATCAAATTCCTCACTTTTTGCAGTAAGCATAATTATTGGAATAGTTTTGGTTAAGGTGTTTTGCTTTAATTGCCTACAAACTTCTAAACCATCAATTCCAGGGAGCATTATGTCCAAAATAAATAAGTCGGGAATATTCTCAGCACTATGTGATAACAAATCTTCACCGTTATCAAAAACAGTAACCTTAAAGCCTGTGGCTTCAAGGTTATATTTGATTAATTGCTGTATATGCATTTCATCTTCAACCACAAAAATAGTTTGTTTAGACATTTTTCACCTCTTAATTAAGCTTAAGCCATATGCTCATGAGAACCTGTTACATTAAAAACAACCCATTCAGCAATGTTTGTTGCATGGTCACCTATACGTTCGAGATACTTAACAACAAACATAAAATCAGTAGCTTGTTCAACAGTCTCAGGATTATTTTTCATTATATTTATGAGTTCTAAGACAATCTTTGAGAATAGGTCATCAATTTCGTCGTCAGAATCACAAACCTCTTTTGCAAGAATAATATCCTGCTTGATATATGAATCAATAGACTTAATAACCATTTTTTTGACCAGATCAGCCATTAATGGTATATCAATCAATGGCTTAATATATTTCATTGCAGCTATTCTAATTGTTAATTCTGCAATATCAGCAGCTTGGTCAGCAATACGCTCCATATCAGTAATGATTTTTAGCGCAGTACTAATTGCTCTTAAATCTTTCGCTAATGGTTGTTGTCTTGCAATAAGATTAATACATATTTTCTCAATCTTGCTTTCAAGGTCATCAATGGTATCGTCGCTTTCATATACTTGCCTTGCCAACTCAATATCTTGCTTCTTCAATGCAATTACCGAGTTTTCAATCGATTCTTCTACTAAACCTGCCATCTTAACCATTAGACTTTGTAATTGTTCAAGTTCCTTGTCAAATGAATTTCTAACCATTTTTACATCACCTCTTAACCAAATCTTCCTGTAATATAGTCTTCAGTTCTCTTATCCTTCGGATTACTAAATAATTGATTTGTATTGCCAAATTCCACAATTTCTCCATGAAGAAAAAATGCAGTTATATCAGATATCCTAGCAGCTTGTTGCATATTGTGTGTAACAATAATAATTGTATAGTTTTTCTTCAACTCTTCCATCAAGTCCTCTATCTTAAGAGTTGAAATAGGGTCCAAAGCTGATGTAGGCTCATCCATTAACACAATTTCGGGTTCAATTGCTAAAACTCTAGCTATACATAAGCGCTGCTGCTGTCCACCAGACAAACCTAATGCATTTTGCTTAAGCCTATCCTTTACTTCGTCCCAAAGAGCACTATTTCTAAGACTGTTCTCTACAATATCATCTAGCTTTGATTTAGATTTTATACCATGAATTCGTGGTCCGTAGGCTATGTTATCATATATAGTCATTGGAAATGGGTTTGGCTTTTGAAAAACCATGCCAATATTTTTCCGTAATTCAACTATATCATACTCTTTGTATACATTCAAACCGTCAAAATAAACTTCTCCAGTTATTTTGACATTTGGAATAAGATCGTTCATTCTATTGAGGGTTTTCAAAAATGTCGATTTTCCACAACCAGATGGACCGATAAAAGCAGTAACTTGGTTACTTGGAATATCAATCGAAACATTTTTTAACGCTTGGAAATCTCCATAGAAGAGATTTAAGTTTTTTGTTGTTATTGTATAGTCATTTGTCATATTTCATCCTCTATTTTAAATGAATTTATTGATTAATTTTATAATATCAGTATATTTTTAATGTAGCTTTAATTCCATGTTAAGTTAGTGTTAATAATATTTCTTGTATATAAGTAGTATTAGCATAAACAGAGTTCTTGTATTCAGAACGAGTTGATTTCTCTAAATTTTAAATGAAAAACAATAATTTCACTATATTCGGATAAGATATAAAGAAGACCTAGCTCAGATGAAGTTTTCTTTATAGCACTTGTTTCGATAAACAACTTTCTACTAAGTTAACATTTTGTTAACAAACGCTTAACAGCAGTTTACTTTTAGCATTTTACCAATAGTGATAACATTACATTGAAAAGGAGGGCTCGGATATGACAGATACGACAAGTGTTGTACAAAGCAAAAAAGCTGCCAACATTAAAAGGATAAAAAGAATGAAGATTTCTAATGTTATAGCTAAAAATATTTTATTTTTGTTTGCAATTATCACAATTTTAACAACTTTAGGGATAATAATATCCTTGCTAAAAGATTCTATAGGATTTTTTTCAGAGGTTTCAATAAAGGACTTTCTTTTCGGGAAAGTTTGGACTCCACTATTTAATGAGCCAAGCTTCGGTGTTTTGCCATTGTTATGCGGAACGCTACTGATAACGTTTATTGCAGCTATAATTGCAATTCCAATCGGGTTATTTACTGCTATTTATTTGAGCGAATACGCAAACAGAAGGGTCAGAAAGATTATTAAGCCAATATTAGAAGTGCTGGCTGGTATTCCTTCTATAGTGTTTGGGTATTTTGCGTTAACAACAATAACCCCTTTTTTAAAATTCATCATACCACAGACTGAGATATTTAATGCTTTAAGCGCAGGTATTGCAGTAGGAATAATGATAATACCTTTAGTTTCATCACTAAGCGAAGATGCACTAAGAGCTGTTCCTGATAGTCTTAGGCAAGGAGCATTAGCATTAGGTTCTACAAAAATGGAAACTTCAATGAAGGTAATAGTGCCAGCTGCCATTTCAGGTATTTCTGCTTCATTTGTTCTTGCAATTTCAAGGGCTATAGGCGAAACCATGATTGTAACACTTGCTGCAGGTGCAAGACCAAACTTAACATTAAATCCATTACAGAGCGTTCAAACAATGACATCCTTTATAGTACAAGCAAGTCAAGGTGATAATCCTCATGGTACAGTAGGCTATTATTCCTTGTTTGCAGTTGGATTATTGCTATTTCTAATCACGTTGGGGCTTAATATTTTTTCACATCACATGGTTCAAAAATACAGGAAAGAGTACTAAGCAACGGCAAAATTAAAGCTAGTGAAAGCAGGAAATAAATTGTGAATAGTTATGCAAGTGAATTTTGCCGATGGAATTTACAAGATCAAAGTCAAAAAGTTAGTGGTAAGTGAAAAGTTGTATAGCCAGCTATGCTGACAGATTTTAAAAAGACGAGGAAGTGGAATATGAATAATATAAAATATATAAAGTATAGGAAAATGAAAAATTCTATTTTCCATGGTGTAATATTTGGTGTCACTTTAATTGGAATAATTGTATTGGCTATTTTACTTATAGATATAGTTATGAGAGGTGTACCATTTCTTACGAAACACTTCTTTACAAACTTTCCTTCTAGGTTTCCAAATAAGGCGGGAATACTACCTGGTATTATGGGAAGTGTTTGGATTATTTTATTAACTATATTGTTTGCTGTACCTATTGGTTTAGGAACAGCGGTATACCTAGAAGAGTATGCTAAAAATAATTGGATTACTAAGTTTATTAAAATAAATGTTTCAAATCTATCTGGTACACCATCGATTGTATATGGTTTATTAGGTTTGGCGGTATTTGTTAGAATGCTAGGTTTTGGAAAGAGTATTCTTTCGGGTGCGTTGACAATGGCTTTGGTGGTGTTGCCTATTGTAATTGTTTCATCTCAGGAGGCAATTAAAGCTGTTCCACAGTATTTACGACATGGATCATATGCTTTAGGTGCTACTAAATGGCAAACAATTAGAAAAATAGTAGTGCCTGCTGCATTACCAGGAATATTTACCGGTGTAATTCTATCTGTTTCAAGAGCTCTAGGAGAGAGTGCACCGTTATTGATGGTGGGCGCAGCCACATATGTTTCTAAGATTCCAGATGGCATTTCTTCCATATTTACAGCACTACCACTACAAATATATTATTGGATGGGTCTCCCAAAGGAAGAATTCAAGGATCTTGCTGCGGCTGGAATCATAGTACTTTTGGTCATTCTATTAACTGCAAATGCAGTAACGATTATATTAAGAAATAAGTACCAAAAATCTATGGAATGATTTATTAGAGTTACTAATTCGATTTTAGAATATTGAAATATATTATACTTGGGTATCCACTATATAAATGGGTGAGCTTAGTAGAAATAAAGACTTGAATTTGTTGGTGAAGTCTGAGTGCTTTGACAGTTAAAGTGCTTATGATGATCAAATACTAATTCAAGTCTTTATTTGTGAGCGAATTCTTTGATATAGCAGCTATTTGAATTGTTAAACTTTCTTAATAGTATATTAACAATAATTAACGTAAATCGAATACTCCCTTTAAAAAAGAACAATATAATGAAAGTGTAGCAAATAGATTATAAATGACTGAAGTACATAATCAGTCAAAGCTGATAGAAAAGTATAAATAGATAATAAATAATTATCTATTTATAAAGGAATAATATATTTTATAAAATAATGGAGGTATTAAAATGAGTAAATTAGTAATTTGGAAAAAAATAACAGCATTAGTAGTGGGTGTGGCATTGACTACTTCAATAGTGGCTTGTGGAACCACTGATAAAGGAAGTAGCTCAACAAATACTTCAAGTTCAGCAACCAAACAAAGTGGAAAGATAGTAATCGATGGCTCTAGTACAGTTTATCCAATAACAATGGCAGTTGCAGAGGAGTTTAAAAATGAACAGCCAGATGTTGAGGTTTCTGTGGCTATGTCAGGAACTGGTGGGGGAATGAAAAAATTTGCTGCTGGTGAGATTGATATATGTGATGCATCAAGACCTATAAAACAAGAGGAAATAGATAAAGCTAAAGCTAATGGTATCGATTATGTTGAGCTAGAAGTTGCATATGATGGAATATCGGTAGTTGTAAATAAAGATAATACATGGGTAGATTCAATTACAGTTGAAGAACTTAACAAGATTTGGGCAAAAGATAGCAAAGTTAAAACTTGGAATGAAGTAAATTCAAAATGGCCGGCTGAACCAATTAAATTATATGGACCAGGAACAGATTCTGGTACCTTCGAATTTTTTACCGAAATGATAAATAAGAAGGCGAAAGAAGCAAGAACTGATTTTACACCAAGTGAAGATGATAACGTTTTAGTACAGGGTATTGCTGGTGACAAGGATGCAATGGGTTACTTTGGATTTGCATATTATGAAGAAAACACCGACAAGCTAAAGGTCCTTAAAATTGATGCGGGCAAAGGTGCAATTGAGCCAACCTTTGATACTATAAAGGATAAGTCCTATTCTCCACTTTCAAGACCTCTTTACATCTATATCAATAAAGCAAAACTAGAGCAACCGCAGGTAAAAGAGTTTGTAAACTTTTATCTTGAGAGTGCAGAAACTCTTTCAAAAGAAGTTGGATATATACCTCTAGAGAACTATGATACAGAAAAAGCTAAAATAAAGTAAATCCTAAGTAAAATCGTGGTACTTTAGAAATTCTAAAGTACCACGATTTTTATAAATACAAAGTTTAAAAATAACTTGTAATGGAGAAGAATATGGGTATAGCTAATTTATATAAAAAAATTGCATCTAAAAAGAACACGCTACGTACACAGTTGCTTTTAGTACTTGTTTTGGTAACCTTGATACCGATAATTGCCATTGGAATCTCTACATACATAACGACAATAGGAAAAATAACAGAGCTATCATTAAACACCTTGAAAACAAACTCATACAATACTATGAATAATATTGACGTGAAAATAAATAGTATAGATAGCATAATTAAAGGTGTTTCTTCTCAGCCCAATTTTTTAGTAGGATTAGAAATGGTGAACACTTCAAATAAAGAGTTAGATACCATTATATATAGCTCCATACAAATATCAATGAAAAATGTTGTAGATAGTTCAAACAAGCTTATAGAAGTTATGTATTTATGCGATAAAAAAGGAAAGATAATTGCAACAGGCGCAAAAAATCAAAAGACTTTTACGGGTAAATACTTCTATGATATTACTTTGTTAGAAAATATAAAAACTTTGCAAAAGGAACAGATTATAGTAGGTAAACCGTTTTTTTCTGAGGAGCTAAAAAAAGAGGTAATTCCAGTGACCAAAGCGGTAAGTAGTCTTGCTAGCTTCTCGGGCTGTATTACGGCATTAGTGGATTATAACAACTTTTTTAGCTTTGCAGAAAATGAAAAGAGTAATAATGAAATTATGATATTAGATGACAGTATGAGTATTCTATATCATCAAGACAATAAAAAAATTAATGGAAAAATAGAAGATAAAGCCTTTATTGAACAAATTAAGCAAAAAAACGGTGAGGATCATATTACATACAATGATGGTAATGTAAAAAAGGTGTTATATATGAATAAGTCCAAACTATCCGATTGGATAGTTTGTTCGCAAACGGACTATTCAATTGTAATGTCACCTGTTAGAGAATATATACTAGTGATCTTAATTGTAATTATTATATCACTTGTGATTACATTAATAGTATCTATTATTTATTCAAAGAATTTAGCACGACCTGTGGTTGAATTAACAAAACAAATGAAGAAGGTCGAAGAAGGGTATTTGGAGTTTGAACTTAAAGGCAGCAAAAGTAACATTTATGAGATTAATAGCCTCAGAAATACATTTTATAAAATGGTACTAAACCTAAATAACTTGATTTCAAAAATCAGCTCTTCTTCAAAAAATATCGATAGCATGACCAATGAAATGTATGAGGACGCGTGTAATTCTATTGAACAGTCTGAGCATACGCAGAAATCCGTTCAAAATATCGATGAGAATATTAGAAAACAGGTAGCTGATACCAATTATTCAACAGAAGGTATTGAGAGCCTTGCCAAACAGATTGCCACATCAAGGGAGCTTTCTCAGAATGTATATAGCTACTTGGGACTACTAAATAACTCTACTGAAAATGGTAAAGAGCAAATTGATAACTTGGAGTCAAAATCATTATTCAATCTTGATAATACTAGCATTATGAAGACCATAGTATCTGAATTGCAAATGGAAATGAAACAAATAAATACAATCACAGCAACTATCCAAAATATAGCGAAACAGACGCATTTGTTGTCACTCAATGCCACAATAGAGGCTTCTAGAGCGGGAGAGGCTGGAAGAGGTTTTTCAGTGGTTGCGCAAGAGATAAAAGGTTTGTCAGAGCAAGCTAATACTCAGGCAAGCACCATTAGAAATATGATTGATAAAATTGTAAAAAATACATCAAGACTCACAGATTCATTTAAAGAAGTTAGTGAGGGTGCAGATTCCCAAAATAAGTCTGTACAACAAACAAAAAATAGTTTTTCAGAGATTACAAATTATATCGAAAATATAAATGTGCAATTGTATAATATTACAGACTATCTTCAAGAAATGGACTCTCAAAAGGACAATTTAGTTCAGCTGGTACATCAAATAAATGCTTCGGCAGTGGAAATTGCTGAGAGCTCAAGTAACGTTCAGCAGTACACAGAAGAACAGCTTATTTGCGTAAAAAAGGTACATGTTAATTCAAATGCATTTAGCAACTTGGTAAAAAATCTGAACAAATCGGTAGAGATATTTAAAATTTAAAAAAGGCTACTGGAGTTTTCCAGTAGCCTTTTTTAAAATATAATTATTTCACATCAAGTATATTCTCTAAATCAAGAATGAGTACTATCCTGCCATCTCTTTCAACAACACCACTAAAATATTTGCCTGAAAGGCCAGAAATAAGTTCTGGAGCTGGTTTAATGTCTGAGTCCTCAGCACCGTATATTTCAAATACTTCATCAACAGGGACCCCAACCATAGATGCATGATTCAAAATAATAATTCTAGTATTCTCGTCAAACTCAATTGGTTGATAACCAAATTTTTTCCTGAGATTAAAAACAGTGTGAACTTTTCCTCTTAAATTAATTAGCCCTTCAATATAAACTGGAGTATCAGGTACCTTATAGATATCGCTAACCTTTTCTATAATATTTACATTGTTAATACTAATGGCAAAAACCTCATTATTCACCTTAAAAAGAACCAATTGTGTAGACATCAGCAATACCCCCTAAAATACTCGCTTTTTAGATTCATTATATCAGCATAAGAAAAAAACGGCAATTAATTTATACTATTTAAGCTTTTTTTATAAGCTTTTGTATCTATATGTGCTGTAATTGATTATTTACTAACTTCTGTAGCTTCCATTTATTTTCACATAATCATATGAAAAGTCGCAAGTCCAAATTCTATCTGTCGCTTTACCTTTTTTAAGATTAATTTTGATTGTAATCTCTTTTTGTTTGAGTATTTCTTTAGCAGCACCTTCATCAAAGTCAACTGCTATACCATTTCTACATACAAGAAGATTCCCTATATAAATGTCTGTTAGATTTGGATCAAATGATGCACCTGAATAGCCAGCAGCAGTGATGATTCTTCCCCAATTTGCATCCTCACCAAAAATCGCCGTTTTAACAAGTGGGGATTTTGCGACTGCACTTACAACCTTATAGGCATCAGCTTCATCTCCAGCACCATCTACAATAACTTCAATTAATTTTGTGGCTCCTTCTCCATCTTTTGCCACTAGCCTTGCTAAGTATGTGCAAACATGCATAAGTGCATCAACAAATATTGAATACTCATAATCATCCTTTACAATAGCATCGTTATCAGCAAAACCATTAGCTAGAACAAAGACAGAATCGCAAACACTGGTATCCCCATCAACTGAAACTCTATTGAAGGTTGATTTAACACAATGCTTTAGAGCTTTATCAAGAAGGCTTCTTGAAATATTAGCATCAGTTGTTATAATACCAATCATCGTAGCCATATTTGGATGAATCATTCCAGAACCTTTTGCCATACCACCAATATGGACTTTTTCACCTTGTATTTCTATTTCAACTGCAATTTCCTTTGGGATTAAATCTGTTGTCATTATTGCTTCTTCAGCATCGTCCCCACCTTCAGCATCAAGTGCAGCAACAGCTGACCTAATTCCAGAACGCACATTTGGCATAGGTAACTTTGAACCAATAACACCTGTGGAGTTAACAAGAATGTCTTGTGGTTCACAATGTAGAAGCTCTGCGGTTAAAGTAGTCATTTCCTTAGCATCTTTATATCCGCCCTCACCAACACAGGCGTTGGCATTACCACTATTAATAACAATGGCTCTTGCAATTCCATTCTTTATATGTTCCATAGAAACCTGAAGGGAATGGCCCTTAACAACATTGGTAGTAAAAACACCTGATGCAACTGCATTATCTTCAGAACACACGATTGCTAGATCTTTATTTTTGTTTTTCTTGATACCACAAGCGACACCAGCCGCTGTAAATCCCTTTGGAGCTGTAACTCCACCATCAATAATTTTCATAATAACCTCCATGAGCCTCAAATGACTCAATGTTTAATAAATATATTTGGACTGACAAAAAAGCTATAGTTGTAAGTAAATTATACATAAATTTACTAAATCAATCAATTATAATTAGAATTTTCATATAATAAACTCGACTATAAAGTATATTAAATCATGTTATAATTACAAGGATAAGCTACTTAATAGTTTTAATTCTTATGGCATTTAAGACTAATCTATTTTACCACATTATATGATTTTATATTTATTATAAATATTGAAGTAAATATTAATTAAAAAATGGAGACTATACATTATGAAATATACTGCAGTAATATTTGATTTAGATGGAACACTGATTGATTCACTTGAAGATTTGGCGGATAGTGTAAATGAAGCTTTAACTCAATATGGCTTTGATATTCATCCTAATGAGGATTATAAAAAATTTATTGGAAATGGTATGAGACAATTAGTTAAAAATGCATCGCCAAAAAACACTGAGGACAGCATTATAGATTCTATTTTGCAAGATTTAAGATGCATTTATAACAAAAATTATATAAATAAAACACATCCATATGAGAATATTCACAGTATGCTTGAGAATCTGAAGGAGCTAGGCATAAAAATGGCAGTATGTTCTAACAAGCCTCATAACCTAACTAATGAGATTATTGAGAAAATAATAGGAAAAGATTATTTTGGTGTAATCTTTGGGGAACGGGAAGGCATTCCTAGAAAACCAGACCCTACTTCACTACTTGAAGCAGCCAAGTATCTAAAAACTGAGCCTGAAAAAACTATTTATTTAGGAGATTCAGGTGGTGACATGATATGTGCTGAAAAGGCTGGAATGTTATCCGCAGGAGCTCTGTGGGGATTTAGAGAAAAGGATGAATTGATTGAATGCGGAGCTCAGCTTTTATTATCAAATCCAATGGAACTATTAGAATATATGAAGAAGACCAACGATACTCCTTGACACTTTAATACAAGATTGTATATAATTTTATTGCTTGTAGCGATTTTTTTATGTTGTAATATATAGCAGATAGCGATAATAGAAAGAAGTAGCTAAATGTTTGTGTTTTTAGAGAGAGAACGGCTGGTGAAAGTTCTTACAAAACATTTTGTGAAGCAGTTTCTGGAGCCTCCAATCGGCAAAAAGGTTGGACGTACGTACGGCGTTAACGTGATAAACTGAGAGCCCCACTTTTGGGGAATTAGGGTGGTACCGCGTGAGATAATCTCTCGTCCCTTTGCTTTTTTGGGATGGGAGTTTTTTATTTTGTTTAGACATATTTATATTAAAGCTTATGACAATTAGAAATTACATTGCAAAAATTTATAAATCATTAACAAATTTGAAAGGGACGAATAAAAATGCAGAAACTAGGGTTAAACGAGCTCAGAGAACGGTATTTAAATTTTTTTGAAAGTAAAGGTCATTTAAGATTGCCAAGTGCACCATTAGTGCCAAGGAATGACCCAAGTCTTTTACTTATTAACTCAGGAATGGCACCTTTAAAACCTTATTTCACGGGTCAAGAGGAGCCACCTAGAAAAAGGGTTACTACTTGCCAGAAGTGTATTAGAACACCTGATATTGAGAATGTGGGTAAGACCGCCCGTCATGGTACTTATTTTGAGATGCTGGGGAACTTTTCCTTTGGAGATTACTTTAAAAAAGAAGCTATTCCATGGGCATGGGAGTTTGTTACAGAAGATTTAAAAATGCCTATAGATAAGCTTTGGGTGACAATATATGAGGACGATGATGAGGCATTTGATATATGGCATGATTCAATAGGTTTGCCAGCTGATAGAATTGTCAGAATGGGCAAAAAGGATAATTTCTGGGAACACGGTATAGGCCCATGTGGACCATGCTCCGAAATATATTTTGACAGAGGACCTGAAAAGGGGTGTGGGAGCCCAGATTGCAAGGTGGGCTGTGAATGTGACCGCTATATTGAATTTTGGAACAATGTATTTACTCAATTTAATAGAGATGAACAAGGAAACTATAATTTGTTAGCACATCCTAATATTGATACGGGAATGGGTCTTGAAAGACTTGCATGCATATCACAGGGAGTAGACAACCTCTTTGAAGTTGATACAATCCTAAACATATTAACATATATTTGTAAAATTGCAGGTGTCCAGTACAAAATATCAGAAAAGACGGATGTTTCAATTCGTGTAATAACAGACCATATCAGAAGCACAACAATGATGGTTTGCGATGGTGTTCTCCCATCAAATGAGGGGAGAGGATATGTGCTAAGAAGACTTTTAAGAAGGGCTGCTAGGCATGGCAGACTTCTTGGAATCAACAAACCATTCTTGTTTGACGTTGCAATGGTGGTTATAAATGAATCAAAAGCTGCTTATACTGAGCTTCTAGAGAAGGCTGAGTATATTAAAAAGGTTATTAAAATTGAAGAAGAACGTTTTGAAACAACAGTTGACCAAGGTATAGTTATATTAAACGACTTTATATTGGAGTTAAAGTCTAAAAATGAAGATGTTATTCCAGGTGAAATGGTATTCAAGCTGCATGATACCTATGGCTTTCCTTTAGATTTGACAAGAGAAATTGCAGAGGAAAATGGACTTTGCGTAGATGAAGAAGGTTTTAAAAAGGAAATGGATGCGCAGAAGAAGAAAGCTAGGGATGCTCACAATAGTAAAGATACTTCAGCTTGGGCAGATAGCGTATTCGATAAGCTTGATAAGAGCCTAAAAACTACTTTTGTGGGATATAATGAGACCTCTAATGATGCTAAAATTTTATATATAGTTAAGGACGGAGAACTTGCCCCAGCTGCTCAAGAAGGAGACCAAGTAACGATTATACTTGATAAAACAGCTTTCTATGCTGAGAGCGGCGGACAGGTTGGTGATACAGGGACTATTACTACCAAAAATGGTTCAGTTAAAATAGAAAACTGTACCAAAACTGCAGATGGAAAATTCTTGCATACTGGAGTGATAGAAAGTGGCTTGATTGAGAATGGTGTTGATGTAAAAGTGCAAATTGATTTAAAGAGAAGAATGGCTATTTCTCGAAACCATACTACAACTCACCTTTTGCATAAGGCACTTAGAGAAGTTTTGGGTGATCATGTTCATCAGGCTGGATCATTAGTTGAGCCAAATAAATTGAGGTTTGACTTTAGCCACTTCTCAGCAATGACCCCTGAGGAATTGAAAACGGTTGAAAATATGACCAATGAAGCAATCTTAAACAGTTTAGTGGTTGATGTTAAGGAAATGCCAATAGATGAAGCTAAAAAACTTGGAGCTATGGCTTTATTTGGAGAAAAATACGGCAAGACTGTTAGAGTGGTAACGGTTGAGGATTACAGTGTAGAATTTTGTGGAGGTACTCACCTAAAGAATACAGCTCAAGCTGGTTTGGTTAAAGTTCTCGGTGAGAGTGGCGTAGCAGCCGGTGTAAGAAGACTTGAGGCTCTTACTGGCGAAGCAGCTATACGATACTATGCTGAGAAAGAAAACACGCTAAACGAAGTTGCACAAGCTCTGAAGGCATCACCAAATGATAGCTTGAAAAAAGTTGAGGGACTAGGACAGGAACTAAGGAGCGCAGAGAAAGAAATCGAACAACTTCGCAATAAGCTGGTTAGAGGGGAAACAGATGATATTCTGGCAAATGCTGTTGAGGTTAAAGGTATAAAGGTGGTTATTACACGTTTTGACACACTAGATATGGAAGGTCTCCGAAATACTGGTGACATGCTGAAAAACAAAATAGAATCAGGTGTAATCGTCCTTGCCTCAAGCTATGGTGATAAGGTCAGCTTTATTGTAACTGCAACGAAAGATGTTATGGCAAAGGGTATACACTCTGGAAATATAATTAAGGAAGTTGCAAAAGTAGCTGGTGGTGGAGGCGGAGGACGTCCTGACATGGCTCAAGCAGGAGGCAAGGATCTATCAAAAATTAACGAAGCACTAAAGTGTGCTATTCCTGTAATTGAAGCACAGATCAAATAAGTATGTGGTAGCCACACCCAAAAAGCATACTTTGAGAATAAAAAAGTTATCGTAACATGAAGGAGGATAAAATGAGTGATTGTCTTTTTTGCAAAATAGTAAATAGGGAGATACCTTCAAAATCTGTATATGAAACCGACAAACTTTATGCTTTTTATGATATTAGTCCAGAGGCACCTGTTCATGTACTAATTGTACCTAAACAGCATATTGCTTCTCATAATGAGTTAAATACTGAGAATGTTGATATTATGAAGGATATTCATTTGGCGGCAAATGAAATAGCAAAGCAGCTAGGTATAGCTGACAACGGCTATAGACTTATAAATAACTGTGGAGCAGATGCTGGTCAAACAGTTTTCCATTTACATTATCACCTTGTTGGTGGAATACCAATGGGTTCTAAAATATTAGGCTAGTATATTTTAACTGTTTTGATATAAAACAGTTAAAATGTTAGTATTTACTAGGTGTAAAGCATGATATATGATATAAAAAGGTATTCTTGTCTCTCTTTTATAAATAAAGGTTGACACTTTTTTGAAAATTAATATATAATATACTGTGTGCTGTAATTAGCTTAATTCCCTATAGTATATGATAAATGTACTACGGCTAATTCCCGGCACAATTGTTACTATCGGAGGGAGGGAAGTTTTGTGTCTGAAGTAAGAGTGAAAGAAAATGAGTCTCTGGATAGTGCTCTAAAAAGGTTTAAAAGATCTTGTGCTAAGTCAGGTGTTTTGGCTGAGGTAAGAAAGAGAGAGCATTACGAGAAGCCTAGTGTTAAGAGAAAAAAGAAATCTGAAGCTGCAAGAAAAAGAAAATTTAAATAGTATTGTGACAGTTGTAACTTACAGGAGATATTTGTTATGTCACTAAAAGAATTGCTTATTCAAGATTTAAAAACAGCAATGAAGAATGGCGATACAGCTTCAAAGACAGCTATTCAAATGGCAAGGGCGGCTGTACTTCAAGTTGAAAAAGACAGGAAGGTCATCCTTGACGATAACGATATAGTTGAGATTATTGCTAAAGAAGTTAAAAAAAGAGTTGACACCTTACCTGACTTTGAAAGAAGCGGTAGGCAGGATCTTATAGATAATCTAAAGGCTGAAATTGAGGTTTTGAAAAAATATTTACCACAGCAGTTGAGTGAAGCTGAGATTGAGGAGATTGTAAAGAAAGTTATTTCTTCATTAGGTGCCACTTCTGCTAATATCGGAAAGGTAATGCAGGCTTTAATGCCTGAAACCAAAGGCAAGGCCGATGGTAAATTAGTTAGTCAAATAGTAAAAAAGTTATTAGGATAAAAAAGAGCTCGGTTTTATTTAACCGGGCTCTTTTTTTATATTTTCTAAAATAAAGCTAAACACTGTCCAGCTTTATTTTTTGAGAAATATATATGAGGGGAAGAAAACATTTTAGACTAATTAGCCTTTTTACTTGAAGTATGTAAATATGCTATTATTAATCTTGTAATTAAGTTAGCAGTTGTGAAAAATTTATTTTATGAATATAGCTTTATGCGATATAATTATAGTTGTGGTTATCCTTGGAGGAAGAATTATGGCAATGGAGATAGAAAGAAAATATCTTGTTAAAAATGATCAATATAAGAGCTCAGCTGATTCAGCTGTGTTCAGACAAGGTTATTTAAGTGTAGAAGCTGAAAGAACAGTTAGAGTAAGAAGTTATAATGGAAAAGGGTTTTTAACAATTAAGGGGAAAACTAATTCCTGGAGTAGGGAAGAATATGAATATGACATTCCTATCCAAGATGCAGAAAGAATGCTTGATAATTTATGTATACCGCCTATAATAGAAAAAGTTAGGTATTTCTTAACATACGCAGATTGCAAATGGGAAGTTGATGAGTTCTTAGGTGTGAATGAGGGGCTTGTTGTAGCAGAGATAGAGCTAGAGAGCGAGCAGCAAATATTTGAAAAACCTGAATGGATAGGAACTGAGGTTACATCAGACAGTAGATATTTTAACTCAAATCTTGTTAATAATCCTTATAAGAATTGGAAATGATTATGGAATGTAGAGAAAAATGTGGAGCTTGTTGTATATCGCCATCTATATCATCAGCTATTCCTGGTATGCCAAAGGGTAAGCCAGCTGGAGTTAGATGCGTTCAGCTTAATGATCAAAATAATTGTAAGCTCTTTGGAAAGCCTGATAGACCAAAGGTTTGTGGCAGTCTTAAGCCATCTAAGGAAATGTGTGGACTTTCCCAAAGTGATGCACTTAAATATTTAGCTAATCTGGAAGAGTTAACTAAGTGAGCTCTTTTAAGAAATAGATGTTTAAGAGAATGGTTTTAGTTTTAATATTTTTTGTGGTCGCATTTGTGACTTATGGAGGTAAATATGGATAAAATTTTAGTATTTATGTATAACGATATGGCAGATTTCGAAATAACCTATGCTACTCATTTGTTGGGACACGAATTGTCAAAACAAATAGTTCCTTGTGCATATGATAATAAGCCTATTAAAAGCAAAGGCGGTATGATATATATACCAGCCATTACTGTAGCTGAAGTAGCTTCAGAAGATTATGTAGGTCTACTGATACCAGGAGGTTGGAATCCTGTAGTAAAAGACGAGATGCTTGCCATGATAAATGAATTTTTCAATAGTGGCAAATTGCTGGCAGCAATTTGCGCTGGACCGAGGTTTTTGGCAAAGGCTGGTATCTTGAACAATGTAAAATACACTACATCCATTGTTGAGTGGAATCAAGCAAGAAGAGAGGCATTCGATAATGAGGATGATCCATTTCCAAGAGAAAATTTCATTGATACTAGAGTAGTTAGAGATAAAAATGTAATTACTTCAAAAGGTATTTCGTTTGTTGATTTTGCAATTGAAGTAGCAGATTATTTTGGTCAGTTCCAAGATGAGGTTAAAAAACAGGAGTTCTTTGATACAATAACAGGCCGATAACTAAGATGTCTGTTTTACTATTCAAAACGGATTACTTTTTAGGATTAATGGCCAGTATTTTGAGTTTTTATGCATAAAACAATGGTAAATGGGGAGAAAAGGCTTATGAGTAAAACCGTTTTGGTTACTGGGGCTTCAAGAGGAATAGGGTATGAAATTGCAAAGCTGTTTGCAGTGAAGGGCTACAATGTAGCGATAAACTATAACCAAAATAAGAAAGCAGCTCTTTTTTTATTGAACGAATTAATGGAGTCTGGGTATAGCGCAATAGTGGTTCAAGCTGATGTAAGCAACAAGGAACAGGTTGATAGTATGATAAACTCAGTTAATGAACAATTTGGTCAAATTGACGTTTTAGTGAATAATGCAGGAATTGCGAAACAACAGCTTTTTACAGACATTTCAATACAAGAATGGGATATGATGTTTGATGTAAATGTCAAAGGCATGTTTTTATGTTGTCAAGGCGTTTTACCCTCAATGATAAGAAATAAATCTGGAAAAATAATAAATATTTCATCTATATGGGGAATGACAGGGGCATCCTGTGAAGTACTTTACTCAGCAACAAAAGCGGCAGTTATTGGTTTGACTAAAGCATTAGCCAAGGAACTTGGACCGTCTTACATACAGGTGAATTGTGTTGCTCCAGGTGTAATAGACACTGAAATGAATGCAGATTTGGACCACGCTACATATGAGGATTTAAAGGAACAAACTCCTCTTGGAGTAATAGGAAGATGCATTGACGTTGCAGAAACTGTTGCTTTCTTGGCTTCTGAAAAATCTAATTTCATTACTGGGCAAGTTATCAGTCCTAACGGAGGATTTTTAATATAGAATTCATATAGATTTTGCATATGTTTTTAAGTAATAAATGTACTTGTAATTTCCGCATGATAAGTAGTATACTAAGCAAGTGCTATTTTTAATAAGTTTATAAGGTGGTGGATTCAAGTGGGCACAGACCCGTATCCTAGTAGATACTGTAATAATAATTTTATAATTTCTGGGAGAGATATGTGTACCTTGTATCTGGATTAAGTGGTAAGCTATGCCCTCCCAAGAGTGGAGGACTTTTTTATGTTATCACTATCTTTTTTTCAAGATAAAAGACAGATTATTCAAATGAAAGAACCTGTAGCAGAAATAAGACAAATTGATTTTAATGGCCTTACATGGATAGATATTACTAAACCTACTAAAAAAGAAATTGATATGTTGGAAGAGAAGTATGAGTTTCATGAATTACCGCTAGAGGATTGCTTAACAGAGCATCAGCGCTCTAAGGTTGATGAATATGATGATTATTGCTTTATTGTAATGCATTTTCCACGTTACCGTAAAGAGATGATGAGGCTCGATTCTGAAGAAATAGATATTTTCTTGAGTCATAATTATTTAATAACGCTTCATGAGGGTGAATTGAAACCTTTAGTTGCATTTTCACGGATGTGTCAGTCCAGGCTAGAAGCCAAAGAAAAATTTATGTCTGAAGGTTCTGCATTGCTATTGTATGAAATTATCAAAAGACTTTTCGACTATTGTTACCCTATGTTGGACAAAATAGGAACAATGCTAGACGGTCTAAATAAAACTATTTTTAAACAGCAATCTAGAGTAATGCTTGAAGAGATATCAAGAGCTAAAATGCAAATTATTAATTATAGAAGAGTTATTAAACCGCTTAGACCAGTAATATTGACTTTGGAAAAGGCTATTAGAAAATATCTGCCAGAGGATATGGAGATGTATTTTGATGATATTACCGATAAAGCTGAAAAAGTATGGGACATGCTTGAAAACTATAAAGAGGTAGTAGAGGCTATAGACGGGACATACGAATCATTAACCTCTCATAGAATGAATAATTTAATGCGTACCTTCACTACTTTGCAAGTTGTGATTTTACCGATGACATTAGTGAGTGGACTGTTCTCAATGAACGTAAAGGGCATTCCTATGTCGAACTTTTTAAATGCTTTTTGGGTAGTGTTTGGAATGATTTTTGTACCAATGTCAATAATTGCGTTTTTAATGATTTTTAAGCGTAACAAGTGGTTCTAATAAGGAGGGCCTAGTATAATGAACAATACTTCAGGAATTAGGAATTTTTTAGAATACCTTCCACAGAGTATTAAGTTTTATAAATTAAAAAATGAAGGACTAGCTAAAATTATATTTACGCTTGTCCTTTTTTGCCAAATAATAGGTGACTATATTCAGTATAAGGTTTTACATTTAATATCCTCAGAGGATATTGATAAGATATATTCCTCTATGATGCTGGGGACGATGCCTTCTGGTACAGAAACGGCACTATCTTCTGAACATATTATATATCTTATGTTAATTGTATTAGGTACAGCATTACTGGTGAAACTGGTTTCAAATTTATTTATCTCAGTATATATGTATTCATATATATCTGAACTCAGAGGTAAAGACACTGGGATTATAGCTAGCTTTAAAGGCACATTTAAGCATATGGGGCGTTTGATTTTTTACAATATTATTTTTGGGTTAATGATTTTGATAGGTTCAATGTTTTTCATAGTTCCAGGAATTATCGCATATATTATTTTTGTTTTTGGGTTTTGCTATATTTTAGATCTTAAATTAAGTATACCAGATGCTATGACTGCAAGCACTGAGATTACTAAAGGTAATAAAACCCAAATAGCCAGTGTGTTTATAGGTTTCTTTCTTTTATTTGAATTACCAATATTTCTCTTGATTTCTGGAAGTTCATTGGGGACTGCATATATGGCTTCTTTTTTTAGTACTATTGCAAGTTTGATTTTGCAGAGACTGATAACTCAAGTTTATATGGATTTAGAGTATAAAAAAGAAATTAAAACTAAGTAATTATTATAAATGGTATTTTTTATTTAACATTTACTCTTTTTTCAATTCATTCATTTTACTATTATTTGTGAGGTTTAATATGATTTTTCGAAATACTTTACGTAAATTAAGCTTGATTGGTAGCCAAGTATCAGATGATAACTACGAACTTAGCCGTAGGAGCTTTATAATTGAAGGTTGTTTATCTAATGCGATTTACACATTAACAAGTGGAGCTTTTTTGGTTGGCTATGCAAAGTACTTAGGCGCAAACGACCAGTTTAATGGTATTATTGTGGCACTTCCACTACTTACATACATTATACAAATGTTCAGTCCTCTTGTTCTTGAAAGGCTTCCTAGCAGAAAAAAACTTATAATTGGTTTATGCTTTTTTTATAGAACACTTCTAGGGTTGATGGTCCTCATTCCGTTTATTACTGAGGTTAAATCAACTAGACTTCTGCTTCTTGCAGTGTTTTATTTTACAGCTTATGCCGCCTTTAGTTTCCTTAACCCTGCTGGAGGAAGCTGGATAATTAGTCTAGTGCCTGAAAAAATGAGGGGAAGATACTTTGGACTAAGGGATATGTGCATATTGGCTTCGGCTGCAGTACTTTCAATTATAATGGGGAGGGTACTGGACATATATAAATCAAGCAATAGGGAGTTTGTTGGGTTTATAATTGTTTTTTTAGTAGTCTTAGTATTGGCTGTTTGGAACTTTATTACACTTAAGAGAATTAAAGAACCTCAGATTGTACAGCTTAATCAAAGCTTAACTTTGAAAAAATTAATCACGTTGCCTATGAAGCATAAAAAATTCCGCAAAGTCATTTTACTAAATATAATATGGAATTTAGCTGCTCAGCTGTCAATACCATTTTTTTCTGTATATATGGTTACTGGATTGAAGTTATCATACACATTCATTATGGCAGCTGGAATTATTATGTCCTTTACTCAGGCTCCATCTGCTAAAATGTGGGGAAAGCTATCAGAGAAGGTTGGCTGGGAAGTTACGACTGTACTTTCAGTAGGACTTATAGGTATATGCCATTTTATGTGGATATTCGTAAATCACAGCACATATCTTATACTAATTCCTATTATACAAGTAATGTCTGGTATTGCTTGGGCTGGGATAAATATGTCGTTCTTTAATATTCAATTTAAGCATGCACCACAGGAGGGTCGAACAATTTATATAGGCTTTAATGCAGCATTAGCCGGTTTGGCAGGTTTTTTTAGTGCTTTGATAGGAGCTACTTTAGTTGGTGTTTTAAGTGGAATTAAAATAGATATAGGGATAACGGTACTAGATAATATGTTGTTTATTTTTGGACTGTCAGGGTTGCTTATTATCTGCTGTGCTGTATTTTTTTCTTATTGGTTTAAAGAAGAAAATGATTCATTGAGTAATTAAATCATCACCATCTTTCATATTAATATATGTATAAACAGAGTTCTTAGGTTTAGTGGAAGATTTACTGCTACAAATCTTAGAACTCATTATGAAAGAAAAGAGATGGCTAATGCTACAAAACGTTATAATACTGTTGCTGAGCTTAGGAATTATTCTTCTTGGCTGCGAATTGTTTACAAATGGAATCGAGTGGTTAGGAAAAAAATTAAATCTAGGAGACGGTGTTGTAGGGAGTATTTTTTCGGCGGTAGGTACCTGCTTGCCTGAGACATTAATACCCATTATTGCGCTACTCTTTTCAAATGATCAGATAAATTCAGTCGATATAGGTATAGGCGCAATCGCTGGAGCACCTTTTATGTTAGCTACACTTGCGTTTTTTATAACAGGTTTTAGTGTAATAATTTTCGCAGATAGGCGTAAAACAAAGTATAAAATAAATGTAAATCTGGATGTATTAAGCAGAGATATTTCTTTCTTTGTGATTGTATATATCAGTGCAATTTTAGCATCATTTATTACTTTAGGTATAGTAAAGAATGCTGTAGCCATTTTACTTATAGCCAGCTATATATATTATGTTGTAAAAACAGTTAATAATGATCAAGTTAGCAATGAAGAAGTTGATGAATTACTATTTGCCAAGATATTTAATTCTAAAACAAGCATTTTAATTATTACTTTCCAGATTGTATTGGCACTCTGTGCTATAATAATAGGCGCAGAATTGTTTGTAAGCAATATAGAAGTAGTGTCAAAGGCGTTGAAGGTATCAACTCTTGTACTATCAATAATAATTACACCAATAGCAACAGAGCTACCTGAAAAGTTTAATAGTATTATATGGATTAGCAAAAGTAAGGACACTTTATCCCTAGGTAATATAACTGGTGCCATGGTTTTCCAAAGCTGTATTCCTGTGTCAATAGGTATACTTGCCACTGACTGGAGTTTGGATATTGTTACATTGGTTAGTGCATTCTTAGCCTTAGCATCATCACTTGTAACCTTTATTTGGATAAAAAAACGCAAATGTCTAAACCCAGTTCCACTCCTATCGGGCGGGTTATTCTATGCCGCTTTTATTTGCTTTTTGATTCTTAGAGGATTTAATTAAGGTAAATAATCTCCTATAAAATATTCTCTAATGAAAAGCTCTCTTTTTGAGGTATATGCAGGATATATTGCCTTAAAGCCTCCAATTCAGCAAACGCTAATGAGAAGTCTTTACACTCAACATACTTTTTTGATTTTGTGAAGGAATTGTCTATATTATCAATTTCAAAGTGATCCAATAGGATTGCCCAACCAAATTTTGTTTTTTTCCAAATAATTTCAAAGTCATCAAGATTCTTTTTTGCTAAGTCCCACTGATTATCATTTACAGATTTGCAGGCAATGCTTATACTATACTCTAATTTGTTAGCGGACAAATCTAGATAGAATAGCGTTAATGACCCAGCAAGAATTATGATTATTAGTAAGCAGGCTACAAGGATAATTGTTTTTGTATTGCTGTTTATTTTACGCATTTTAGCTACTCCTTATTTTCTTTAACTTGACAAAATAGCTTGCTATCCGAATCCATACTTGCAAAAAAAACATCTTTTATTCTTTTTATCCCTAATTTATTTAGCTCCTTCTCTAACATAGGTTTATCCAAGTTCACATGCTCTAGGTTAGCTGCAATCAAGTCCCCGTCAATTATAAGATCAATTGCAGGAGCTTCATATTTAGCAATTATATTTAGGTCTTCAGGCGTAATCATCCTTTTTGCAGCTTTCGGAACTACACTAAGTTGACCATTTGTTTCTAGTATTGCATACTCAACATCAGCAATATTGTAAATATCTTTGCTCCTCAGCTGCTCCAATAAATCATTTATAGTGTAAAGTTCGTTTCTAAAGACTTTTTCATTTATTCTTCCAGCAGAAATTAATATGCTCGGTCTACCACAAATTATATCTCTTGCTTTTGTGCTTTTTAATGCTATAAACGATATTAATATCTGGGCTGCTAGCATTGTAAGTATTGGTATAATGCCATTTATCAAGGGAATCCCAGTATTTTGCATTGGAACAGTTGCCAAATCTGATATCATGATTGCAACAGCAAGCTCAAAAGGTTGTAATTGACCAATTTGTCTTTTGCCCATAATTCTCATTGCTATTATTACCACTATATACAGTATTAATGTTCTTATAAAAACGACAAGCAATACATCTACCTCTTTCCTTATTATGAAATGTTTTATATATGATTAGTATTTTATATTATATTAAAAAAAATACTTGGGAAAATAGGAATGCTTTTAAATCTATTACATGTATTTCAGGATTTTTAATATACTAAAAAGATGTTATAATTAACTAATATCCTTTAATATGAGCTTTGTAGTTTCACTAGAGTTTAGGGGGAGGTATAGTCATGCAGGTAGTCATTATTGGCTGTGGTAAGGTTGGATCAAAATTTGCACAGGTACTTTCTAAAGAAGGAAATGACGTAGTTGTCGTCTCAAATGATGTTAAGGCGTTTAAAAATCTTTCACCTGATTTTGATGGTATTACATTAACTGGTGTTCCAATTGATCAGGATGTACTTAAAATGGCAGGGATTGAAACAGCAGATGTGCTTGTTGCTGTTACGGAAGATGATAATGTAAATATTATGGTTTGCGAGGTAGCAAAAGAGATATTTAAGGTTCCTAAGGTTATTGCAAGGATCTATAATCCGGCTCGAGAGCATATTTTTCATGAATTTGGGCTTGAAACCATTTGTCCAACAGATATAACAGTTAATGTAATGAGGGCATCAATGGAATCAGGAAACGATATAAGTACACATTATATAGGTAATACATCAATTATTTTCAAGCACCAGAAGCTTGTTGATGGCTATATTGGAAGAAGAGTAGACCAAATAAAAATCAAACAAGGTATGATTTTTGGCATAATTAGATCAGGAGATTTCGTTTTTGCCAATGTTGTTAGTAAATTGATAAAAGGTGATATTCTTGTAATAGCAGACAATACTCATAAGCTTTAAAAGTTAAAAACTTATTTAATACCTGGAGGAAGATATAATGTATATTGTTATTGCAGGTGGTGGCAAGATTGGTTATTACTTAGTTAAGACTCTTCAACAATATAATCACAAAATAGCTGTAATTGAAAGACAAAAAGATTTGTGTGAGAAAATAGCAAATCAGCTAAATGTATGTGTTGTTAATGGAGATGGCACAAACATAGATCATTTGACCGAGTGTATGGTTAATAAAGCTGATACCTTTATTGCTGTTACAGGAAAGGATGAGGATAACCTAATTGCTTGCCAGCTTGCTAAAAGAAACTTTGGAGTTAAACGCACAATTGCTAGGGTAAACAATCCTAAAAATATAGCTGTTTTTGAAAAACTGGGTGTAGATATTGCAGTTAGTAGTACCTCTGTAATTGCAGATTTGATTGAGCAGGAAGTTGACTTCTCTGGTATGAAGACTCTTATGAAACTAAAGGATGGTAAGATAGCTTTAAGCGAAATTATTATTACTAAAACGTCACCAGTTAGAAATAAATCCTTAAAGGAAATAAACATTCCAAAGGATTGTGTATTGATATCTGTAATTAGGGAAGATTCAGTAATAATACCTAATGGTGAAACAGTTCTATTAGAGGGTGATTATATTATCTCTGCTTCATCATTAAAGGATCAACAATATTTAAAGGACTTCTTTTTGGGATAATATTTGTAGTTGCAGAGCAGTTGTTTTATGTGATAGAATTGTCAAAAGAATATTTAAAGCTATGAATAATTACAGTAACTGTCTGCAGGTATTTTTAGAGAGCAATCTGGCTGGTGAAAAGATTGAAATACGCAGAAACGGTGAATTACAGATTATGAGCTGCTTTTGCCGGGTTTGCCCGTTATAGCTTTTATAAGACATTTGGAGTGTATGAAATATTTGATATTAAAAGAATATTAGTACAGTGCTTTAAATGTGAATTAAGGTGGTACCACGAGCTCTTCGTCCTTATACTAGGACAAAGGGTTTTTATTTTTTTATAAAAGTATATTTTAATCAAAATTGCTTATTAAGGAGTGAAATAAAGTGAAAAATGTTTTTGATGTTTTACAGGAAAGAGGTTTTATCGCACAGATTACGCATGAAGCTGAGGTTAAGAAGTTATTGAATGATAAAAAGGTGACTTTTTATATTGGGTTTGATCCGACAGCAGATAGTCTACATGTAGGACATTTTCTTCAGTTAATGGTTATGGCCCACATGCAACAAGCTGGTCATAAACCTATTACTTTAATAGGTGGGGGAACTACAATGGTTGGTGACCCGACTGGAAAAAATGATATGAGAAAAATGATGACAAGAGAGATTATTGAGCACAATGCTAATCGATTTAAAACTCAGATATCTAAATTCATTGATTTTTCAGAGGACAAAGCTATAATGGTTGACAACTCTGACTGGCTTTTGAACTTGAACTATATTGATTTTTTAAGAGAGGTTGGAGTTCATTTCTCTGTTAATAGAATGCTATCAGCTGAATGTTTCAAGAGCAGAATGGAGAAGGGTTTAACATTCCTTGAGTTTAATTACATGCTAATGCAGAGCTATGACTTCCTTGTGCTGAATGAAAAATATGATTGTGAAATGCAACTTGGTGGAGATGATCAATGGTCAAACATTCTTGGTGGACTGGATCTAATTAGAAAGTCAGAAGGCAAAAGCGTATATGGCATGACCTTTACCCTACTTACTACCAGTGAAGGTAAGAAAATGGGAAAAACAGAGGGTGGTGCTGTTTGGTTGGACCCAGAGAAAACATCTCCATATGAGTTTTACCAGTACTGGAGAAATATCAGTGATAATGATGTTGAGAGATGCTTAGCACTGCTGACTTTCCTACCTATTGAAGAGGTTAAAAGATTAGGCTCACTTAAGGATGCTGGAATAAATGAGGCTAAGGCTATACTCGCTTTTGAAGTAACGAAAATAGTTCATGGCGAGAGTGAGGCATCGAGAGCAAAAGAAGCAGCTGAAGCCATTTTCGAAGGCAAAGGAAATTCGGAAAACATTCCATTTATTGAGATTTGCTCATCTGAAATCCAGGCAGGAATTAAAATCACAGATTTAGTATTGCTTGCGGGCTTGACTTCTTCAAAAAGTGAGGCACGTAGGGCAGTAGAGCAGGGTGGAGTAATGCTTAATAGCAAAAAGGTTAACAGCTTCGACTATGTAGTAGGAACAAATGATCTAGTTGATGGTCAGATGATGTTACAGAAGGGTAAAAAAAGCTTTGTAAGAATCAAGCTGAAATAATAAATACAACAAAAAGGCTTCAAGTACAAACAATATCACAAATTGATATTGCTGATACTTGAAGCCTTTTTATGTGAGCATAGAATATACGTCAACCTTATCCTACCAAAATTTTTGCTTCAGGGTATACTAACTCAGATGTCCTTTTAGATGATTTTAGTGTTAGTGCTACAGCAAATGACAATGGGCCAACTCTTCCAAGAAACATAGTTAAGATAATCAACAATTTACTAACAGTGTTAAGAGAAGTAGTAGCACCTAGTGTTAAGCCTACAGTACCAAATGCAGATGTTGTCTCATATAGTATGTCTAAAAAATGAAAATTAGATTGCAAAGAAACAATAACTGTCGTTATTACTATTACGAGTATTGCACTAAGCCCTGTTATAGACAGCGCCTTATTTACTGTTAATTGATGTATTTTTCTTTTAAATATAACAATATCTCCCGAACCACGAATATTTGAAAAAACAGCCATAATTAATACACCCATAGTCGTTACCTTAACACCACCTCCAGTTGAACCTGGAGCAGCACCTACAAACATCAAGAAAACTGTAAATACTTTTGAAATTTCCTTCATATCATTGAGGTTTATTGAGTTAAAACCGGCTGTTCTTGCAGCTGTTGATTGAAAGAAAGAAGCGTTGATCTTTTCAAAAATATTCATAGGACCCATGGTTTTAGGATTGCTAAATTCTGTAAAAAAGAACATTAATGTACCTGATATAAGGAGTGTGGCTGTAATAAAGAGTACTAGCTTTGTATGAAACATTAGCTGCCTGTTCTTTTTATAATCATATAGGTCTCTCCATACGGAAAATCCAAGTCCACCAATAATAATTAACGCCGATATTGTATAAATTACTATAGGATTGTTGTTGAAGGGTGTTATACTGACAAAAGTTCCATCTATGGCTGCACTTGTAATATCAAAGCCAGCATTGCAAAAAGCAGAAATTGAATGAAAAACTCCCATATAGAGACCTATTGCACCAAATTGAGGGACAAAGGTGGAGGAGAGAATTAACGCTCCAATGAATTCAATCAAAAATGTTACTGCCACAATTTTTCTTATAAGTCTAAGTATATCTGTATAACTAAAAAAGTTTATGGATTCCTGTGCCAAAATCATTCCTTTTAACCCAACCTTTTTTCTGAGCAGGATAGAAAAGAAAGTAGCTAAAGTGATAATACCTAAAGCACCTATTTGGATTAGGCATAAAATTATTATTTGACCGATGATGGACCAATATGTGTAAGTATCATAAACAACTAATCCTGTTATGCAGGATGCAGAAGTAGACGTGAAGAGCGAATTAATAAATGGCGTCCATTCTCCTGACCTTGATGAAAATGGCATTGACAAAAGTACAGCACCTGTAAATATTAAAATAGCGAAACTCAAAACGAGCATCTTTGCCGGAGCTATATTTAGAATATGTCTTCCTTTATTTTTTATATTTTTCTTTTGCATTAAATACCTCTGCTTTATATTTATTATTTTCATTAAGAACACTAAGTATCCTTAATAATTTAGATTATCATATTTATTTTAATAATTCAATTAAATAATTGGAAAAAATAGTTATATTAATAATAGCTGATTTCTAATTAGTAGTAATAGAAGTTTACCTTAAATACTTCGGGATTATATATTTGTTTAGAATATTAATCAAATTTTTGAGAAAAATAACATGGAAATTCAATCAAAGTCAAAAGAGGGAGGAATAATATGCCACTTACAAGTAAAGAGCTTATGCTAGTACAAGATAATATTAGCATGTGCGAGAGTAGTATTAAATATTTGCAGGGTTGTGCACAACTTGCAACAGATAGCCAAGTAAAAAATCTTTGTAATCAATTGGCTAGCGAGGAAAAAAATGATTTACAGCTTTTGATAAAACATATTAATACTGCAGGACAACAATAGGAGGCGATATTTTGGCAAATTTAACAGATAAAGAAATAGTATCTTCAATTTTAAATGAACACAAACTAGCAGCATCATCATTAACTAATCTAATACTAGAAAGTACTTGCCCAATGCTCAGAAGTGATGCTTCAAGTATTCTAACAAAAACTTTTAATGGTCAAAAGCAAGTTTTTGATATTATGACACAAAAAGGATGGTATCCTGTACAGAATGCTAACCAACAGGAAATATCAATGGCACAGCAAAAGGTTAAGAATATAGAATCACAAATGGCATAGAGAAAAAATTAAAACAGTAACAAATAATATAGAGTTAAAAGAGCTAACATCATGTGCCTAATTGAGTTATTCAAAATTACTCTTTAGGCACTTTGGTTAGAATAGGTTAATAACAAAACAACAAATAAAGTTGAGTAACACTTTAATAACATAAGCATAAAATAATAATGTAGGGATATAAAAACCTTCTACATTTTTATTTTTTTTAAATGACTATTAAAGCTTCATATAGGACTAATCTTTATTTAATTGTTAAGTATTACAAGGAGGGGAAGAAAGTGAAATTACAGATATCAACAATGTCCCAAAGTGACGGAGGTGTATTTTATTATGAGCAAAATAATAGTCACGGGAGGTAAAAAATTAAAAGGTGAAATTGGAATTGAAGGGGCAAAAAATTCAGTTTTACCCATACTAGCTGCTACCATTTTAAATGGAGGAGAGAATATTATCAAAAACTGTCCGATGTTTAAAGATGTAGAAGTTATCCTAGATATCCTAAGAACTATAGGATGCAAAGTAAAAGTAGAAGATAGTGTAGCTATCATAGACTCATCAACAATATCTTCTACTATAGTACCAGAAAATCTGGCTACAGAAATGAGGTCTTCGATAATTCTAATGGGACCACTTCTAGCCAGAGAAGGAAAAGTCACTATAAGCTATCCAGGTGGCTGTGTTACTTTATGAATTTTTTAGTAAAAAACATACAAAAAATTGTAGAAAGTATACATTGTTTAAATTGCTCTGTATCAATACATAATACAAATATTATGATATAATATTTGTGACAAAATGGTATGGATTTGGACCTATTACAAGAAAGTAGGATCAAAAAGTGGGATTAGAGAATGAAAATAGTTTGCTGACAAAAGCGCGACAGGGAGATGTACAGTCATTTGAGGAACTTACCAGCAGCTACTATACAAAGGTTTTTAATATTTGCAATAGAATGTTGAATAATTCTGAAGACGCAAGTGAACAGGCACAAGAGACATTTATTAAAGCATTTAGATACATAAAAGATTTTAAAGGGAACTGTTCAATTCCTACTTGGCTATATCGAATTGCTACCAATGTATGTCTTGATTATTTAAGAAAAATTAAAAACAAGAAGGTTGTTTCACTAGAACAAAATATCACTGAGAATACTAAGATTATGGACAGCTTGGTTTCTGATAACCCTGGACCTGAAAAAGTGACTGAAATCAAAGCTCAAAGAGAAGCTATTAGAGATGCTTTGTCAAAAATGAATGAAAAAAATAGATTAATAATTGTACTTAGAGACTTTAACGGACTAAGTTATGATGAGATATCAGAGATCCTTAAAGCTCCAGTTGGAACAGTTAAATCAAGAATCAGTAGGGCAAGATCCGAACTGAGAGATTTATTGTGCAAAGAAAAGGAACATTTATTCACTGATTACGTCAAATAGTATTGGAAGGAGGGATATCAATGGATTTTTGCAAAGAAAGTAATATGTATATTTCACTATATTTAGATGAATTGCTAGATGACAAAAGTAGAATTGAATTTTTAAATCACATAGAAGGATGTAGCCAGTGCTCAGTAAAGCTTAAAGAAACATCATATTTTGCTGATTTATGTAGAGAAGATCAAGATATTCAGCTTCCAGAGGATTTTTCATCATCCCTCCATAAACGACTTTTGAAAATAAGTACGAAAGACAGCAAGATTAAATTTGGAGTTTTTGGGTATAATAAAAAGTTTATTACTGGTTTTTCAACTGCAGCTATTCTTGCCATTTCACTGCTAGCCTACAATTTGCTTCCACAAATGGGTTTATCGAAAGACGCAACTAGTATGGCTAATGAGAAAGCACGAATTGAAACATCAAATGATGTAAGTGACGTTTATTCTGGCAGTAGTGAAGTGAAGAGCAGCAGGCAGGCTGGAGCTACTAATGATGGCACTATATCTAATACTAAAGCTAGTGCTTCAGCAAGCACAGAAGCAAGCACAGAAGCAAGCACAGAAGCAAGCACAGCAGCAAGTACAGCAGTAAGTACAGCAGCTGCTGATACTCAAGTCACAACTAGAGATGTTGATGTGACTATAAAATTCAATAAAGCATCATCAATTGAGGAACCGGAAAATAACCTACAAGCTAGAATATACCAGGATAAGGTGGAAACTAGTGCAAATAGTGATGAAGCTTCCAAGAAGAAGGAAAATGATACTAATTACTATAACTTTTCTGAAGTAACTAAAGTTGACACCAATAAATACTTTTCACATTATGCAGAATTAAATTTGAAAGTATCTCCGGAGCGTATAGAAATAGAGAATTTAAGAAAATTTATGAATGAAATGGGTGCAATTGAGCTAAAACCTGCTACAATTAATGGTGTAGTTGAAAAATCTGTTGAAAGCACACTTGAGGTTCCAACAACAACAGCAATAACAACTTCACCTCAGAATCCGTTGCAAAACTCTGAATACATTGAATATTATTTACCTTTAAGTATATACAGTATTTTAGAGAGCCAAGCAACAAAATATAAAATAGAATTGAGTCAAAAAACTGATATAATTGACAATGATATTACAGAAAAATACAATGTTTTAAATAATCAGAGAGTTGAAATCGATAAAAGAATTGAAGAGACTGTCAAAAAGAGAGAAAATACATCTACTCTTGAGGCTGAAAAGTTAGAAATTACACAAGAACTGAATAAATTAATCGCTGAAAAGGAAATGATTACTGTTAGGATTTTCTTGTAAATAATGCCGGGGAGGCTTTTAATTATATTGGATAAGATAATGATTATTGATGGTAATAGTATTTTAAACAGGGCTTTTTATGGATTAAGCAAAACTGCAATGCTTACGACAGTAGAAGGTTTGCATACAAATGCGGTATTTGGATTTATAAATATTATGTCTAAATATTTGGCAGAAGAAGAACCGAAATATATGTGTGTAGCTTTTGATTTAAAAGCGCCAACCTTTAGACACTTGGAATATGATCAGTACAAAGCCCAAAGAAAAGGAATGCCAGAGGAGCTTGCTGTTCAAGTTCCTATTATCAAGCAGGTACTTGATGCAATGAATATTAAAAGAGTTGAAGTAGAGGGCTTCGAAGCAGATGATATTTTGGGGTCTATTTCTTTGTGTGCAGAAGAAAATGGAATGGAAGCAATCTTATTAACTGGTGATAGAGATTCATTACAACTGGCGTCAAATACCACTAGGATAAAGTTACCTGTCACTAGGGGCAATAAGACTGAGACAGATGAGTATGATTTCCAAAAGGTTTTTGATAAATATGGAGTAACACCTGATAAACTTATCGATGTTAAGGGGTTAATGGGAGATGCTTCAGACAATATTCCTGGAGTACCTGGAATAGGTGAAAAAACTGCTCTTGAATTAATTAAAAAGTTTAACAGTATAGAAGAAATCTATGAAAATCTTGAAAAGGTTGAGAAAAAAGGTGTTCGTGAGAAACTTGAGGCAAATAAAGGTTTGGCTTTTCTATGTAAAAGACTAGCTACAATTGAGAGAAGAATGCCAGACCTTTCGAATATGGATATGTATCTAAGAGTTGACTATAATAAGGAAAAGCTTTTTGACATATTTAAAAAACTAGAGTTTAAAACCTTTATTGATAAGTTTGGTTTAAATGAACTTCCCTTATCACAAGTTTCAGAGGCTATTACTACAGAACATGTGGATATTCATTCAATAAGTGAATTAGAATCATATACTAAGGCAATTAAAGACAGTAAAATGATGGCTATATACTACCATATCGACCCGACAAATAGTCTTATTGATGATTTTTGCATATACGCATGTCAAGACAATTATGCTCCTGCAGTAATGGTATTCTCAAAAGATTTTTCCAGTAATTTGGTTATAAACACCTTGACAGATGTTTTTGAAGATAGTGAAATAAAAAAGTACGGTCATGATTTAAAGAGGTTTATTAAACATCTGAAATCCCAAAGTATACAGATTAATGGTGTAGCTTTTGATACTATGATAGCTGCATATATAATAGAGCCTACCAGAACAAGTTATACAATTTCTGAGCTCACAGAGGACAACTTGAAGAGCTTCATTACTCCTGCCGCCATATTATATGATAAACATGGTAAGAAGCTAGAGCAAGGCATGGATATTGATGTTTCTACAATTTGTGCAACCTGTACCAAGGCTATATTTGATTTAACTCAGATGTTTGCACCAATTATTAAGAACAATGGGCAGGACGAGCTGTTCTACAAGATCGAGCTACCCCTTGTTGAGGTACTTGCAGATATGGAACTCTGGGGATTTAAAGTGAATGTTGAGAGCCTAGAGGCTTATTCAAAAGAACTAAACGCAAGGCTTATACTTTTGGAAAATGAAATATACATGCAAGCTGGTGAAGACTTTAATATAAATTCACCTAAACAATTGAGTGTGATTTTATTTGAGAAACTAGGGCTACCTGCAACAAAAAAGACAAAAACTGGCTATTCAACTGATGCAGAGGTATTAGAACAACTTTCTCACAAACATGAAATCGTTGATAGCTTACTTGTATATAGACAATTAATGAAACTAAAATCAACCTATGCAGATGGATTGTTGGCTATTTTGGATAAGGATACCTCCAAAATACACTCCAGCTTTAACCAGACAGTTACTGCAACAGGAAGAATTAGTAGTACAGAACCAAATCTACAGAACATACCAATAAAATTAGAGATGGGAAGGAAAATACGAAAGGTTTTCATTCCTTCAGACGAAAATTATGTCCTTCTTGATGCCGACTACTCACAGATAGAGTTAAGGGTTCTAGCACATATTACAGGTGACAAAAATATGATAGCAGCTTTTAACAACAATGAGGATATTCACACAACAACTGCCTCAAAGGTATTTGGAATTCCGGTAGATGAGGTTTCATCAATTATGAGATCAAGGGCAAAGGCTGTAAATTTTGGTATAGTTTATGGTATCGGTGATTTTAGTCTCTCAAAAGATATTGGAGTGACCAAAAAGGAAGCTAAGAAGTATATAGATGAATATTTAGATAAGTATTCAAGTGTAAAAGAATACATGAGTGAAACAGTTGAAAAAGGTAAGGAATATGGATTTGTTACTACTCTCTATAATAGGAGGAGATATCTTCCAGAACTTAAGTCAAGCAATTTTAATATGCGTTCTTTTGGAGAACGTGTAGCAATGAATACACCTATTCAAGGTAGTGCGGCAGATATTATTAAGATATCAATGGTAAAAGTTTATACTGAATTAAAAAAGAGAAAATTAAAATCAAGATTAATATTGCAGGTACACGATGAACTTATAATAGAAACTAAAAAAACTGAATTAGTAGAGGTCTCAAAACTACTAAAGGATTGCATGGAGAATGCAGTCTCACTAAAAGTTCCAATTACTGTAGATGTTAAGTGTGGAGATACTTGGTATGAGACAAAATAAAGATTCATTAATATTGGGCATTACTGGCGGAATAGGAAGCGGGAAGAGCACTGTAAGCCACATCCTTGAAGAACTTGGAGCTGTGGTTATTGATGCAGATTCTATAAGTAGACAAGTTGTTATGCCAGGTCAAAGGGCACTTGAAGAGTTGCTAGATGCGTTCGGCAACGATATACTTGATGACTGGGGACAGCTACAGCGTAAGCTACTTGCTGAAAAAGTCTTTAACGATAAGATAAGGCTTCAAATATTAAATAACATTGTGCATAAATATGTTGCTAAAAGAATAAATGATAATGTGAAAGAACAGCTTTTAATAAAGACTAGAGTTATTGTTATAGATGCACCAATACCAATCAAAATTGGTTTCTTGGATTTATGTGACCAGGTATGGACAGTAACTGCATCAGTGGAATTACGCATTGAAAGGGTTATGAAGAGAAATGGAATGACATATGAGGAAGCTGTTTCTCGAATTAAATCTCAAATTCTTGATGAAGAGTATATTAAAATTGCAAATACTGTTATTTATAATAACAAAGACATTTCCTGTTTGAAAGAGGAAGTGAAGCTTCAGTTTATTAACATTTTAGGAAAGTATAAGTACAACTAGGCTTTTGCCATCGTCATAGGTTCGTCACAAGCCAAGTTTTCTGTAGGGGGATTATTTGAAAAAAAAGAATAAAGGTAAATATAAGTTTTTAATAATACTTTCATTTTTAATATTGTTGATTTTATTTGCAATAAACTCAACTGAGTATGTCTTAAAGCATCTGTATCCTCAAACGTATTCACAATACGTAGAAAAATATTCTGAGGAGTATGGTTTGGACAAAAATCTAATCTATTCTATTATTAAAGCAGAGAGTGGCTTTGATTCAGGGGCAATATCTCCAAGAGATGCAAAAGGCTTAATGCAAATACTAGACAGCACAGGGGAATGGGCAGCAGAAAAAATTAAAATTAAGGATTTTGAAAGTAGTAAGCTGTTAGAACCTCAGACTAATATTAGAATCGGATGTTGGTATATTGCAAGATTACTAAAACAATATGACCAGAATATTGAGCTCGCATTGGTTGCATATAATGCAGGTAGTGGAAATGTTTCAAAATGGCTAAAAGATTCAAATATTAGCAGCAATGGTAAGACTCTAGACAGAATACCATTTGAAGAAACAAAAAACTATGTGAGTAAGATTAAAAAATATAATAATATGTATAAAAAGCTTTACGATAAACACAAATAATGATATTTTATTAAATAGAAATTTGAATAACTATAGATTATTTTAGGGGGACAAACAAATGAGTTCATTACTTTTTGAAAGAGATCTACTATATCCCACAGATAATATTATTGATCCTGGCATTTTACATGTTAAAATAATGAGCCCCGACAATTCAAAAATGCCAGTTATTGTTGAGCCAAAGTCCAATCATTCGTCTGTTGAAAATATAGACGCGGTATTGGATGTTTTGCAAAAAGATATTTTCGATAGAATAAATATAAGAGTTTATGATAATACATCAGTATATATCTTACTAAATTCTTCAGACAAGGCAAAGTACGGAGATGTTAAATACCTAAATGTTGTTTTTAAAGGTATACAAGACTTTTCACTTGAACCATCTAATGCTGAAATTTAGTTTTTAGTTTAATATTTAATACATATTTGAGCACCTCACTTCTTATTGAAATTGATAGGATACCTCTAAAGTAGACAGTTTAAATATAAAAACTGATACTTTGGAGGTATTTTTAATGTCAAAGCCTAAATGTAGTGCTGAACAAAAAGTACAAGCTATCGAAGATTATCTTAA
>Ga0123336_10000148_pt1 | contig 71319 bp, 67 predicted proteins | sample SSSSmetaG_FD_96466 | JGI IMG/M metagenome (GOLD analysis project Ga0123336, IMG submission 96466) | Glacier valley bacterial and archeal communities from Borup Fiord, Nunavut, Canada, to study Microbial Dark Matter (Phase II) - ​SSSS metaG | ecosystem: Environmental > Aquatic > Freshwater > Ice...
AGGCCCGCTCGTCGGCATTGATGTCACGGCCAAAATTGACGGCACCGTCGACGAGCTGGTACGCATCGGCCCCAACGCCGTCGTCGAACGCGGCGCCAGCGTGGGCCCGCTCTGCGTCGTCGGCAGCAACGCCGTCGTCGCTGCCGGCGCGTCGTTGAAGCGGGTCGTGGTCTGGCCAGGCGCGCGCGCCGAAGGCCACCTCAGCGACGTCATCGTCACCCCACACGCCGTCGTCTCGGGAGCCCGCGGCGCCAAAGACTAAAGCCGTTCGAGTCTCGCCAACACCGCGGTGATGTTGTCCACGCCGCCATTCTGATTGGCGACGGAGATGAGCCGCTCACAGGCGTCATCGAGGTCGTTCTCCTCGGTCAAGATCTGGCCCAGATCCTCGTCGGTGATCATGCCCGACAGGCCGTCCGAGCACATGAGATAGATGTCCCCCAACCGAAAGCTGTCGGCGAGCACGTCGACCTGCACCGACTCCTTCATGCCGAGCGCCCGCACGATGACGTTCTTGTGCGGAAACTTTCCCGCTTCTTCAGCCGTCATCTTCTTCATACGGATGTAGTCGTTGAGCAGCGAGTGGTCCTCGGTGAGCTGGGTCATCTCTCCCCCGCGCAGCCGGTACACCCGACTGTCGCCGACATGCGCAATCCACACTTTGTCGTCGAGAAAAAGGGTAGCCACCACCGTGGTGCCCATGCCGTGACACTTGTCGTCCTGCTGTGCCTTCTCATAGATCCGGAGATTGGCGAGCTTGATGGCGTTGATCAGCCGATTGGTCTCGTAGCCGTCGCCGTGGTCGATCTTGTACGGCCAGGTGAGCTCGATGTCCTCGGAGGTATCGCGGAAATGCTGCGCCACGAGCTCGACGGCCATCTTGGACGCCACCTCGCCCGACGCGTGTCCGCCCATGCCGTCAGCGACGATGGCGACGCGGTCATTCTCCGGCAGGAACAGACTGTCCTCGTTGTGCTGCCGCTTCATCCCGATGTTGGTGTCGCCGGAGAAGCGCACACGGAGCTCACGCATTGGGAACGAAGAGCTCACTCGCCACCCTCTCGGAAAAGGCTCACGCCAGCATCGTATCAGAACTTGGGTCGAGCGTGATGAGGTCATCATGCCCCACCGCGTCCCCTGTCAGGCGCACGAAGCGCAGGGTGGGCCCGGTCTTGAGGGTCAACGGTCCCTCTTCCCGGTACGTATCGCCGTCGATGATGTACTCGAGGGGGCCATCGAGCGGCTCGAAGACCACCTCGTGGGCGACGGCGTCGATGGCCTTGTCCTTGCGCATGGGCCGCGCCGCCAGGATGTTGGGTAGCTCCACGGCAAAGCCGAGCGCGTTGGTGTGGATGCCAAGCAGGGCAAAGCCGCGCGGGTCTTCGTTGCAGCGGTAAAATGGCTTGAATCCAAGGCCGATCTGGTCGACGACCGCGGCGGCGACTGTCACGTAGTCCTCGCAGGCCCAGCGTTCACCGTCGGCCGTGACCCGCGCCCGAAAGCGCCGATAGATCCGCTGGGACAGTGGGCCCTTGACGACGGTGGAGCCGACGGCAGCCAGGATCAGCCGCGTCGCCGTCGCTGGCGAGGGATTGCCGCGCGCATAATACTCGTGGAGAAAGTTGTAGATGATGCCGTTGCCGAAGATGAAGCCGTAGCGGTTGCCGATCTGCAAGACGGCTTTGTCGAAGGTCGGCAAGGCCACACCTTGGCGCTGTTTGTCGACGAGCTCGAACAACAAATCACGGGTGTCCCCGACGATTCCGAGCGCGTTGGCGACCGTGTTCATGGTGCCGCCGCGCAAGATGGCGATGCTGGGTAGGGGCTGGTCGCCGTAGGCCCGGATCATCGCCGTGAGCGTGTGGTGCAGGGTGCCGTCACCGCCGGAGATGCCGAGGACGTCGATGCGCTCGCGCGCGAATTCCTGGCAAGTCCGCTCAAGGTCCCCGAGGCTGCCGGTCGCCTGGGCGCGGCCATGACTGCCGATGAGATAGCCGAGTCGACGCGATCGACCGGGGTCTTTGAGGTTGGCCCGCGATTTCAAATTGGTGATGAGGCCAATGCCGGGCATTTCGCGGAGCCTACTCTGCCAAAAGGCACCCGGCTAGGGTGCGCTGGCCCCACCTACATCTCCTGACCTGGCGACAACGGACGCCAGCGGCCGCCCACCGGACGTTGCAGTCTACATAACTAGTTGAATTTACTAGATGCCTACATTGGATCCAATTGGCATCGCGGGTGCATTGACGCAATGTCACAAACGGGAGGAACACCAATGCGGACCACCTTTAAGATGAGCGCCTTCGCCACTCTGACTGCCTTTGCAGTCCTGACTGGCTGCAACTCGGCACCCACCACCACGGGACCTGGCGGCGACAACAATCCGACCAACCCTGGTTCGCACGATCCTGGCACACCTCCGACCATCGACCCGGGCACTCCCGATCCCAACATGCCCGCCGCGCCCGTCGCCAAGTACGACGGTGTCTACGACGTCAAGTCGCTGCTCGACTTCACCCAAGGCGGCGTTCTCCCCGGCATCACCGGCCCGGCGCTCGGCGGCCTGTCCGAGCTCCACGATCACCCTGGCGACGCCATCTACACCATCCTCGCCGGCGCGAGCATCCCGTACCTCTCCGACATCCTCAACAAAGTCCCGAGCTTCCTGAAGAAGGCGCTGACGGGCGCGCTCGACGACCTCATCATCAAGAATCTGTACCAGGGCTATCCCGTCGCCGACCAGGTGGCCACCATCATCCAAGGCATCGCCGAGCTGTCCAAGCAGGTCAATATCCACGACTACCTCACCGTCGGCGTGCCCAACCACGACAACGTCTCGGTCATGGAGCACCAGCTGACCTCGGTGGACTTCACCTATCTCGGTGCCAAGACCACCGTGTTGTTCTCGGCTGCGGCCAAGGCCAATGCCTACGCCAAGGTCAACGGCACTATCCTGCCGCACACCAACGCCCCCGTCGCTGACGCCGACATCTCCATCCCCGGCGGCACCTTCAAGCTGCCCATCGGCGAGATGATGCTCTCGGCCGCTGGCCCGCTCCTCTTCGTGCAGTTCGGCGGCGCCACCGACCTCACCTCGGCGCTCGTCAACCTGGTTCCCTGCGCCACCTTCGCCCAGGATATCTCCGACGGCGTCAACAACGTCATCAACGCCGCCGACGTCCAGACCCTGTGCGAAGGCGCCCTCGGCCTCGTCGCGCAGCAGGTCGAGAACCAGATCAAGGCCATCACCCTCGACAACGTCGTCCTCAGCACCGTCAACGGCAAGCTCTACGATACCTCGATGAAGCGCCCGGCCGTCGACTACCAGTCGGATCGCATCGCCGAAGGCAAAGGCAGCTGGTCGTTCACCATCAACGGCGGATCGGCCACCGTTCCTTCCGCCTACGCCGGCGACCGTATCGTCAAGTAAGTCAGAGCTCACGTAACGCCCCCGTTTTTTTCGCCTTCCTGGCCTTCGGTCGCCTCTTTCTCCCCCGTTTGAGTGCGACCTCCCTTCCCCTGACTTTTATTGAGCGTCAGCCTTCCGCGCACAGCTCGCTCGGCTCACTTTTTTGCGTGACGCCCCGGCGAAACCGGGGTCACACTCGTATTCTGGTTATGACGTTGCCACGCTTGGATGCAGACCCAATCGCCGCCGGGATCGCGGTGGCCGCCGTCGTGATCGGCGCGCTGGCCTACCTGGCCAGATGGTGGGGGCAGCGGACATGAGCGACGTCATGATGCAGGGCCGGCTCGAGGACGAGCCACTACCGGGCCTGCTCCAGCAACTCCATCAAAACCAGGCGACCGGCTCCTTGCGACTCGAGACCCGGGTGGGCCGCCACGAGGTCCACTTCCGAGATGGCTTTCCCGTCGCTGTTCACCTGCCCGGATCGGCCGAGCCGCTCGGTCGGGTGATGGTCGAGATGGGCTTCATCGACGAGGGAACTCACCGTCAAACGCTGACTGCTCCCCCGCCCCAAGGCTACCGCTACGGCGAATGGCTCATTCAGCAAAAGCTGGCCACCTCTGACCAGGTCAAGCTGGCGCTGAAAGCCCAGGTGCGACGCAAGCTGCACCGACTGTTTTTTCTGAACGAAGGCCGCTTCAGCTTCTCGGTCGGCGACCACCAGCTCGGCATCCACGACAACGAATCGCTGCGGGTCCATCCGGCCCGGGCAATCTACCAAGGCGTACGGTCAGCCTGGGATGCCGACCGGCTCTCCGGTGGACTGTTCTTGCTCGACGGCAAGGCCGTCCAGTGCACTCTCGACGACACGGGCGTCACCCGTTATGGCTTTGGCCCCGAGGAAAAACAGGTCGTCGCCCTTCTGCGCCAGGGGTTTTGGGCGTTGCCCGATCTGGTCGACGGGGCGGGGCTCGCCCAGCAGGCCGTTCACGCCGTGCTTTATGCGCTGTACATCACCGACTCCTTGACTGTCCGCAACGCCAACGAAGTGTCGCGTCTGCGACGCAAGGCCGAACACTCGCCGCTGCCGTCGCCCACGCCGACACCGAGCCGGTCGTCGCCTGCTTTCGGCATCCCCACCAACCCCAGCATGCCCACCATTTCCAACCCGTTGAGCCCGGGCACGCCGCAATCGGTCGTCAGGCCGTCGATGCTGACGCCCCAGTCGGTGCGTCGGGAAGTCTCCGGAGCGACACCACTGCCGGTGGGCTCGGAATCCATTCGCCGCGAGATCGAATCCAAGTCCAAGGTCGTCGACAAAGAGAACCTCTTCCAGGTGCTCGGCGTGCCCCAGAGCGCTGGACGCGAAGACATCAAAGCCGCCTATTTCGAGGCGGCCAAGCGGTTCCATCCCGATCGGCTGGGGACATTGGGCCTCACCGCCCTGCGCGCCGAGGTCGAGAAGATTTTTCGCCGCGTCAGTGAAGCCTACTCCACGCTCACCGACGACAAACGCCGCGCCGACTACGTCAAGTCGATGAGCAGCTCCAGCGTCGAGGACAACAAAGCGCACGGCAAAGCCATGAAGCTTCTCGAGGCCGAGATGTCTTTCCGGCGCGGTGAGCTCTTGGTGCGCCAGAACAACTTCAAGCAGGCCATCGTCGAGCTGGAGGCCGCGGTCGCCGGCAATCCCGAAGAAGGCGAGCATCTTGCCTACCTCACTTGGGCCAGGGTTTGCACCCAGCTCATCAGCTACGCCGACGCCAAGCCGAAGCTCATCGAGGCAACCAAGCTGTCGCCCCGCTGTGCCCGCGCATTCTTCTTTCTCGGCATGATCTACAAGGAAGACAAGGACATCGACCGCGCGCTGGCCAGCTTCAAAAAGGCCGTGGAGTACGACGAACGCCTGGTCGAGGCCGAGCGCGAGATCCGCGTGCTCAACATGCGACGCGACAAGGGAAAGTCGGGCATCTTCGACCGTTTCCGGAAGAAGTAAGCCCAGTTAGCCTGGCTTAGGCGTGGTGGGTGAGGGCCAAGATCGCCGAGCGATCCGAGTCCGACAACGCCACGAACTGGATGCCCATGCCGGCCGGCTGTCCTTCGTCGGGGGCATCACGGGCCACGCGGACCACCTTGCCGCGGGCGACGATGCGCTGCCCAGTTGGCAGCTCGAAGGCCAGGGCCAGCTCTTCGCCGATCTCGAACAGCAGATCCGATCGCACGAAGGCGCCGCCCAGCGAGACATCTTGGGTGTCAAAGACGATCTGGCCGTGGACGCGATCAGCCGCGTCAGTGACCACCACCGCCAGCTCGATTGCCCGGCGGGGGTGACGTCGCTGGTCGAGGGTCATCGTGTGACCGAGGCTTCGTCGCGCAAGATAATCGAGAGCGTGCCCTCGCCAATGCCGGGCGCCAACAGCGGGGCGCGCGTGCGGCGGGTGACGCTCAGCGTGACCGCACCGTCGGGAAGCGTGTCGTAGAGCGCGCGACGGATGGCCAGCTCGCCGTCGTCACGGGCGCGGCAACGGACCACACGGGTGGAGCCCTTGACCTCGACCAAGGCCGGTTCGTCGTCGCTGCCGCCGGTCCAGCGGACGACCAACTCCTCGGCGCGACGCTCGATCGGGGTCGAAGCCAACTGCGGAAAGGCACGCGGCGCGACGGCGCTGGCAGACAACGGCCCGACATCGAGGCCGCCGTCGCCGAGAAGCTGATAGTTGCCGCCGAGCTGCAGCGGAACCTCGGCACCGACATAGACCATGCCGGCCACGCTCGGCACCACCTCAGGATAGTGCGTGGGCGATAGCTCCGACACCCGCTGCGCCTGGCGCAGCTCGAGCCGGCCCGCGTCGAGCAGGCTCACCTCGACGTGCGAGGCAGCCAGCGCTTCGTCGAGCTCGGCGGCCACATCGCGCGCTTCACACGTATCGAGCGGGATGCGCTCGAAGTCGGCGACGCCGAGAAGCCGGGGGACCTCGACCGCCGCTGCTGGGCGATAGCGAGCAAACTGAACCTGCGTCTCCGACGTGAGCGGGCCTCCGTTGCGCCGGACCCAGGCCACCTCGGCTCGCACCAACGCGCCCATGGCCGGCCTCGCCTCACCGACGCTACCGATGCCAGAAGACCCTGCGCCGAGGTTGGTACAACCCGACTGCAAAACACCCGCAGCCAGACCCACGCCAAGGGTCAAGCGGAGGCGAAATCCAGATCTTGAATGCGCACTTCTCGACATCGGCCTTCTATTCTATGGGACCGGCTCGTCGACAGCAAGCTGTCCGCAGTGGATTTCCGAGATCCACTCGGATACATTCGCACGATCCAAATGCTTCGACCGGTCGGAAAGCCTCGCGTCGCCGAGGAGATCGTCCAGCAACTCCGCACTCTCATCCTGCAGGGTCACTATGCCGTGGGCGACAAGCTGCCGCCCGAGCGCAAGCTGGCCGAGGAGCTCGGGGTCAACCGCGCGTCGCTGCGTGAAGCCATCAAGTCGCTGGAGCACATGGGTCTCGTCAAGACCCGCCAAGGCGACGGCACGCGCGTGCTGGACTTCATGCAGACCGCTGGCGTCGAGCTGATCTCGCACCTGATTTCAGGTGCGGGGACGCCGAACCTGGCCGTGCTCATCGACGTGCTCGAGTTCCGTCGCTGGTTCGGCCGCGAGAGCGCGCGGCTGGCGGCTGAGCGGGCCACGCCCGAGGATCTCAAGGCGCTCGAGGCGCTCGTCGACAAATCGGCGGATCCGTCGCTGGAGGTCGGTGAGTTGCTCAAGCTCGACTTCGACTTCTACATTGCGCTGTGCAACGCGTCCCGCAACGCGGTCATGAAGCTGCTCATCAACACCATCCGGCCCGCGGTGGTGAACTACTCGCCGTTCTTCGCGCAGTTCAATGCGGCGCCACCGGCGTTGCGCAAGCACCAGAAGGACCTCCTCAAAGCCATTGCCTCCCGCGACGGAGAGCAGGCGATGAAGGTGGCCGATGCCTACTTGAAAAAAGGCATCGAAAACGTTCAGGCTCTCGCCGGTCCGGCCAAGTAGCTAGTTTCTCGGCCGGACACGGATGCTGGTCGGCTCCGTCGGGCAGTGCTGCTCGCAGAGTCCACAGCCGACGCAGAGATCTTCGACCACCGACGGGCGACCTTGCGCATCAGCGACGAGAGCGCCGGGGATGGGGCAAGCCTTGAGGCACTGGTCGCAGGCCAGACCGCCGTACGGCAAGCAGCGGCTTTCGTCGACGACAGCGGTACCCATGACGACGTCGCCGGGGGTGTACACCGGGATCAGCGCGCCCGACGGGCACACATGGGTGCATTGCAGGCCTTCGCACAAGACGCACGGCTGCTTTCTGGCGTCGATGGCGGGGGTTTCGGCAAGCCGTCCCCACTCGGGACCGAGCGGAGAAATGGCCTCGGCTGGGCAGATCTCGATGCACTTGCCGCAACGCATGCAGGTGTTGCGGAGCATGAGCTCGTGCATCATGCCCGGCGGCCGGAGCGGCGCTTGTTTGGCCAGCGTTGGCGTAGCCACCGACGACGTTGTTGCGGACTGCACGGCCTTGTTCATGCCCTTGACCGCCTCGTCGAGCGGACGACGCCAGAAGGTCAGAAGCTCGCGGCGCGATACGCCCTTTTTGTCGTCGTCGGCCACGGGATGGGGCATCATCGCGCACCCAGAGGGCGGAGACAATGACGTCTGATCCTACCAACCGGCATGCGCCGACCTGGATGTTCGGCATCACCTACATCCCGTTCGGGATCGTGGGTGGCTTTGCGGGCACCACCATGCCGTACCTGACGCGCCACGCGGGCATCTCCGTCGAGAAGATCGGCTGGTTTGGCCTGGCAACGATGATTCCGCCGATCTTGCAGTTTCTCTACGCGCCCATCGTCGACCTGGGGCCACGGCGGCGCACCTGGCTGGTGCTGGTGACGTTTCTCGGCGCGGCTTGTTTGGCGACGGCGTTGTGCATGCCGTTACCGCAAAATCAGCTCGCGTTTTTGTCGCTTGTCGTCGCTGGACAAGCCATCTCTGGGCTCATCGGTAGCTGCAACGGCGGCCTTCTGGCGAGCACCTTGCCCAATGAGCTACGTGGCCAGGCCGGTGGCTGGATGAATGCCGGCAACCTCGGCGGTGGCGCGCTCGGGACCTATGTCGCCTTGCGCCTGACGTCGCTGGGCGTGGCGCCATGGCAGCTTGGCCTCACGCTGGCCCTCATGATGATTGTCCCGTCGCTGGCGGCGCTGTTCATCATCGAGCCCCCACGCATCAAACGTTCGGCGGCAGAGCTGTTCGGCAGCATGGGCCGCGATGTCTGGAGCGTGGCCCGATCGCGGCCGGGCTGGACCGGCATCCTCATCTGTTTGTCGCCGGTCGGGACTGCGGCTCTCCTCAACTACTTCAGTGGCCTCGCCGAGGATTATCACGCTTCGCCGGGCATGGTGGAGTTCGTCAACGGCTGGATGAATGGCCTTCTGACCGCCGGTGGCTCGCTCATCGGCGGCTACATCTGCGACCGCATGAACCGGCGTATCGCATATCTCCTGTCGGGGGCGATGACGGCTGCGGTCGGCCTGGCGATGATGCTGGCGCCGGTCACGCCGATCACTTATGCCGTCGGGGTCAGCGTGTACATGTTCGTGGCGGGCTTCTGTTACGCGGCCTTTTCGGCGATGGTCCTCGAGGCTGTGGGCAAAGCCGGCGCCGCCGCGTCGACGCAGTACACGCTATTTACCTCGGCGGGCAATGCCGCCATCGCCTACACCGGCTTCATCGACACGCGCTTTCACCACACCTATGGCCCACATGGCCTACTCGCCGTCGACGCCTTGCTCAACATCTGTGGCGTCGTGGCGCTCGGCACGCTCATCTATTTTCTGTTCGGCCGCAACAAGACCACGCCCGCCGTCAACGCCGTCTAGACTCGCCGAGCTCGGTCACTCGCAGGCCGAGCTTGCGGACGATTTCCCAGACTGCGTCGATTGGTCTTCGGGTCAAGATGGCGCGCGTCAACAGCGACGGCAAACCACGCACCGGCGCCGCCATGGGCGACGGCGAGATCCGTCGCAACAAGCCGAGGCGGGCGCGGTCGGCGAGCCCTAGCGGCGCCGAAATCTCCGGAAAGATCGTCGACAGCAAGAACATAGCGACGTCGAAGGCCGGCCCATAGCCACGCCGATGGGCCTCGGTGCGCGCCTCTTCGACCCCAGCCTCGGCCCACAACAAACGCGCGTCGACCACCCAGCCGGGATGTTCGCCAAACGAGTGACCCGCTGCATGCACAGCGACGGCAAACAGGTGATCGGCCGGTGCCGGCACCAGACGAGCGCCACCCAAGATCGGGCGGCGAACTGCGCGATCGAAGATGCGTGCGAGGGTGGGATCGCCCGCGAGATCATGAAACAGCCGATAGTGCAGCTCGACCGCGCAGTCGGGATCGCGGATGTCGTCGAGAGCGACATCATGCGCATGCCGCGGCGTGAACCGGGCTTGGCCTGCATAGCGACGGCGAAACCCGAGCGATTCCAGCAACGAGATCGCGTCGTCGAGCTGCGCCGGCTCGACGAGAAGATCCAGATCACCAAGCCCACGCAGGCCCCGGTCGCCGTAGTAGAGGTCGACCAGCGCCGCACCTTTGTACGGCATCAGACGGATCCCACGCAGCTCGGCAGCGTCGAGAATCTCGGCGCAACGATCGAGGAGACGCGTGGTGCGACCGAGCGTCCCGAGATACGCCTGCCGACCCTGAGCCGGCGCGGGAATCCCCGCACCCCACAACAATCCCGACAGCTCCCGACGGGCAAGAATCACCGGCGGCAAGCGCGCCAGCAACTGCCTCAACAGCTCAGGTGGCGAGGCTGACGCCGCGTTCTTCAAGCACGCGCTTGATCTTGGCTTCGAGATCGGCGAACTCGAACGGCTTGTCCACGTAGGCGTCGGCGCCGTAGAGCGGCGAGGTCATCTCGTTGACGCGCTCGCCGATGGCGGTCAGCATCACGATGCCAATCGACCGCAGCGCCTCGTCGGAGCGCAGCTCCTTGGCGACTTCCCAGCCGTTCTTGCCCGGCATCATGACGTCGAGAAGCACCAGATCCGGCTTCTCCGAACGCGCCTTTTTGAGCGTCTGCAGGCCATCGGAGGCTTCCACCACCTGATAGCCCCGCTTGGAGAGACGGATGCTCAACATGGTGAGGATCTGCGGATCGTCGTCCGCGACGAGGATGACCGGCTTTCTAGACGCCATGCCTTCACGCTAACGCGCCCGAGTCGCCGACGCAACCGAAGTCGGTTGAAACGTCCGCGGGCGATTTATTCCTGCTCTCGAACGAGAGACGTCATTTAGGCTGGGGCGTGGACGTCGTTTCGCGCATCGCCGCCGCGTTTTCCGCCGACGAGGGACGGCGATGGCTGGCGCTGCGCGGGCGGCTTGCGGATGGTGATCTGTCGTCGCTGATTGCGCAAGATCAAGACGGATTTTTGTCCCATCTGGCGGAGCATGACGGCGACCTTTTGCGCGCGTTTTCGGCTGTGCAAAGTCGGCCGTTTCCAGGTCGTGGCGAGGCGCTGTTGGCGGTGGCGCGGGCGTTGGGACGACGCGTGCCGGAGAGCGAATATCGGCTGCCGGAGACGACACTCGATGATCTGTTACAACGGGCCCGCGCCCTCGTCGGTGTGCGGATCTCGACCAGCGGCGCCCGTGGCCACAAAGGCCGCGTCGGCGACGGGGTGGAGCGCATGCTGATGGGCGGACGCATGGCCGGCAAGCGCAGCGATCATCCCGAGGCCGAGATCAAGAGCGTGCCGGTGCAAGGCGGCGATGTCCTCGAGCGGGTCAAGCTCGGCGTCGTCTCACGGAGCTCCAACCCGCTCGAAAAATGTCGGCGGATCTTGTTCGTCTTCGTCGAAGAACGCGGCAACGATCACTTCATCCGTGGTCTCGGACTGCGTGAGTTCGACGATGCCGCCTGGCGTGCCATGTGGCGAGACGGCTGGTTGGTCGAGACCGCGGCCGGCACCACCAAACAGCGGGCGCGCGGCTTGTATCTCGTGCCCCGCTGGTTCCGCGCCGCTGGCCTCTGGCCCGCCTAGCGCCGCGTCACTTTTCGCGCTACCGTCGCGCCGAGGTCCAGATGAACTTTCAGTTTGCCCACGACTACGACATCGACGTCCCGACCTACTGGAAGATCTTCCTGTCGGAACCGTTCAACGTCGAGATGTATCGCGACTTGAAGATGAAAAAACGCGAAGTGGTGAAGCAAGAGGACGACGGTAAGGTCTTCGTCCGCTGGACGCACATCGAGCCCACCACGCCCATCCCCGGCTGGTTGCAGGCGGTCGTCAAAGGCAGCGACTACACCGAGAAAAATCGCCTGGTGTGGGCCGACAACGCCATGGAAGTCGTCATCGAGACCAGCATGTTCAAAGATCGCTTCCAGATGCGCGGGATGTACACCGTCTCGCCGCTCGACGGTGGCGCGCGCTGTCGTCGCGAGTTCAAGGGCGACGTCAAGGTCTCCATCCCACTCCTCGGCGGCCGCATCGAGAAATACATGATGGAGCAACTGCGCGACTCTTACGAAATCGCCGCCCGGACCACGCGCAAGTGGATCGCCGACTACAAGGCGCAGAAATAGCGATGCCCAAGCTCCTGGCCAAGATCGACCTGGACTTTCAGCGTTACGTCGAGCGACGGAAGGGCAAGCAGCAGGCCCAGTCGCGCGAGGGTGCGGCGTATGCCTATGCCGGCGACGTGCGCTTTCGCAAGAACCTCGATCGGCGTCCGGTGCGCATGGCGCTCGAGTCGGCGTCAGGATTGTGGAAACAGGAGCGCACCGAGTTGCGGGCGACGGAGAGCTCGCAGCCGGCAGTGAAAGCGGCGATCGAGAAAGCCGCCGCGGCGCTGCATGTGGCCGAGCCGGCGGTGCTGGTGGTAGAAGGCGCGCTGGCGGGTGAGGTCGGCACCTTTGGCAGCGATGACGAGCCGGTGATCGTGATCACTGCGGCGCTGGTCGGCCGGTTGGCGCAGGAAGAGCTGCTGGAGACGCTGGGCTCGGAGCTGGGCCGGATCCAAAACGGCCATGTGCTGTTTCGTTCGGCGCACCATTATCTGCATCATCAGGCTGCGGCCTTCGTCCGCTGGATCGTCGCGCCGGCCCGGCTGGCGCTCGATTCCTGGGCGCTACGCGGCGACGTCACGGCGGATCGTGCGGGTCTCTTGTGTGCGCGCAGCCTCGTCGTGAGTGCCTCGTCGCTGCAAAAACGTCTGTTGCCGCTCGAGGCCCAGACAGCCAGTGCGGAGTCGCTGGTTGCGGCGCTCGACGAAGCCGCCGGTGCGTCGCCGGCAGCAGACGTCCTGGCCAAATTTCCCGTGCTGCGCCGTCGCCTGCGCGCACTCAAGCTCTTCGCCGAGAGCAGCTACTATCGCGGCATGCTGCGTGAGCCTGGCGGGATGTCGCCCGGCGAATGCGACGAGAAAGTGGCCGGGGTGCTGTAATGAGCGACAGTCTGTTGTCTGGGGATCATCTCCTCATCAAAGAGTCGCTGCAGGGTGCGCTGCTGGCCACGGCTGGCCTTGCCACCGAAGTCGGGTTGACGTCGCTGGCCAAGGACCTCGAGCTCATCCGGGTTCCCAAGCTCGAGGAGGAGCGCTTCACGCTGGTCGTCCTCGGCGAGTTCAACCACGGCAAGTCCACCTTCGTGAACGCGCTGTGCGGCGCGGCCATCTTGCCGGCCGGGATCACGCCCACCACCGCCACCATCAACCACCTGGTGTGGGCGCCGACACCCACTGCCACGGCCTTCCTCACCGACGGCAGCGAGCGCTCGGTCGACCCCAAGATGCTCGGCGACTGGGTCACCATCGAGGGCAAAGAAGCCGCCCACGTCAAATATGTCCAGATCGGCTGGCCTGCCGAGATCCTCACCAACCGGGTGACGCTCGTCGATACGCCCGGCGTCAACGACATCAACGAGCAGCGGGCGGAGATCACCTACGGCTACATTCCCCGCGCCGACGCCGTGCTGTTTCTGCTCGACGGCGCCCAGGTCCTGAAGCAGTCGGAGCGCGCGTTTTTGGAGACGCGCATCTTGCGACGCTCGCGCGATCGGCTGATCTTCGTCGTCGGTAAGATCGATCTGTTGACGCCCGAGGAGCGCGACGAGGCCCTGGCCTACTGTCGTGAGAATCTCGGCAAGGTCATCCCCGAGCCCATCTTGTTCCCGGTGTCGGCCAAGCGCGCGCTGTCGACGGATCCGGCGCAGCAACTGGCTTCGGGCCTGGCCCCACTGCGCCAGTATTTGTCGCGCTATCTGACCGAAGACCGCGGTCGCATCCTCCTCGACAATGGCGTCGCTGATGGCCTGCGGACCACCTCCTATTTGCGGCAAAATCTCGGCATCAAGAAGCGCTCGCTCCTGCTCGGCCTCGAAGAGCTCGAAGAGCGTATCGGCAAGGTGCGCATCCAGCTCGACGGGGCGCAGGCCCATCTACGCGCCCATCATTCCCGCATTCGCGCCGAGGCGGAGGCCATCAAGGCCTCGATGCGGCTCGATCTCGATGAGTTCAAGCAAGAGCTGCTCGAGCGATTGCCGCGCGAGATCGATCGCGCCGACGCTGAAGACCTCAAGAAATATCTGCAGCCGTTCCTCGAGGACGTCTGGAAGCAGTGGGCCGAGGAAGAGGGCGACAAGATCGCTGGGCTCCTCGAGCGGTTGGCCGAGGAGATCATCGCCGTCACCAACGAAGACGTCGCCTCGGCCATGGCGACGTTGACCCGCGAGCTCGGCCCGCCCGACGCGCACATCAACGTCGAGGTCGACACCTTGAAGTACGACGTGGGCGTGTTCGCGCTCGGCGCGCTCGGCACCGGCGTGTTCTTGTTCGTCAATTCTCTCGTCGGTGGTCTGCTCACCTTGGCGGCTCCGATCATTGCCGTCGTCGTGCGGGAGCGGATGGCAGGCGTGGTCAAAACCCAGGCCAAGGCCAGCCTGCCCGACGTGGTCGATCAAGCGGTGGCAATCGTGCGGCCGCGCTTCGAGCAGATCGTGGAGGAGTTTCAAGCACGCCTGGCCGACTTCGTGACGGCGGCTGGCGACACCTTGCATCGCGGCATCTCGGAGGTGCTCGACCGCGCCTTGGCCGAGCGTCGCGCGCACGGAGTCGATGTCGCCGAACGCGACCGTGACGTCGACGACCAGCTCAGCCGGCTGGGCGAAATCGAGCGTCGCCTTTTGGGTCTCAGGGACAAGCTGTGGGCATCTTCGACCGACTCGACCAACTCGCCGGCCAGCTCGGCGACCTGATCGGGTCGGACGACGTCCGGGCTCATGTCGAGCTCGGCGCCGCCTACCTCGAACGGGCCGATCTCGACGCCGCAATCTATGAGCTCGGGCTCGCCTGCGAGCTGCGTCCCGATCATCCGCGCGCCAGCTACCTCCTCGGCGTGGCCTATGCGCGTCGTGGCGACGATGAGCTGGCTCTCGAGGCCCTGGGTCGCGCCGCGGCGGTCAAGTCGGGTTTTGCCGAGCCGCACATCGCGCTTGGCGAGCTTTACCGTCGACGACAGCAGTGGGCGCCCGCCGAAGAAGAATATCGCGAGGCCCTCGATGCGGGTGTCGGCGACGGCGCCGTCCGCGGCGAGGTCTATCGTGGTCTAGGCGCAGTCTATCTGGCCGAGCGCCGTCTCGACAAAGCCATCCGCGAGCTCCGCAAGGCGGCGGCCTCGCTGCCAGACGACGCCGAAACCTGGGCCCTTCTCGGCCGCGCGCTCTATCTCGCAGCGACGGGAACACGCGAGCTCGAGCCGGCCCGCGCGGCGCTCGAAAAGGCCGTCTCCCACAGTCCGCCGCTGCAGCTTGCCAGCCTGACGCTCGGTGAGGTCTATCTCAAGCTCGGACGCGTCACCGAGGCCCGCGCCCGCCTCGAAGAAGCCGCAAAGGGTGGTGGCGTGCTCGAGGTCGAAGCGCGACTGCAGTCGTCCCAAGCCGCGCTCGCCGCCGGTCGCCCCGTCGAGGCCCAGGCCGAGATCTTGGTCGCGCTCGGTCACGCCCCGGATCGCCCCGACCTCTTGGTGGCACTGGGCCGCATCAACTCAGCCGCCGGTTCCTTCGACGCTGCGCTCGGCGCGTTCGATCGCGCGCTCGTCTCCACCGCGTCCGCTGACGGCCAGGTCCGGCTCTTGTTCGACCGCACCTCCGTCGTCGAAGAAGCGCTCCGCACCGCGCTCCGCGCCGGCCAACCCCGCCGCGCCGCTGCGTATGCCGCCGTGCTCCTGGAGCACAACCCGACCCATGCCGACGCGCTCGCCGCCGCGTCGCTGGCCGCAGCCGAATCCGGCGATCTGGCCCGGGCCCAACAGCTGATCGGTCCGGCATCTGACACGCTGGAGGCGCTCCTGGCCCGCGCCGAGCTCGCCAGACGCGAAGGCAACGACGCACGCGGCTTTCTCGCGTCGGCAGCGTCGGTATCTCTCGACGACACCCGCGCCCGCGATCAACTGCGCCAACTCTATCGCCGCATCACGCCGCCCAAAGAGCTCTACCCCCTGCTCCACCGCATCCATGCTTATTTGTCGTCGGTGCCGGAGCTGGCGGCACTCGCGCCCGAGGCCGTGCGTCTCCTCGAAACGCTGGAGCGCCCTCTGTTGGTCACGGTCATGGGCGAGTTCAACGCCGGCAAGTCGAGCTTCGTCAATGCGCTGCTCGGCGAAGAAGTCGCGCCGATGGGCATCACGCCGACCACCGCCACCATCAACGTCTTGAAATACGGCGCCGAGGCCAAAGGCCGCGTGGTCTACCTCGACGGCACCTCACGCGATGTCTTGTGGGCCGAAGTACCGTCGCTGTTGCGCGGCCTGGGCGCCGAAGAGGCCCAGCGCATCCGCGTGGTGGAGGTCCTCTACCCGCTCGAGACCTTGCAGCGCGTCCACGTCGTCGACACGCCCGGCCTCAACTCGATCCACCCCGAGCACGAAGAGACCGCGCGCCGCTTCATCAGCGAGGCCGACGCCGTGGTGTGGCTCTTCTCCGTCGACCAGGCCGCCAAAGCGTCCGAAGGCGCCACCCTCTCGACCATCGCCGGCGACGGCAAAAAGATCCTGGCGGTGCTCAACAAGATCGACCGCTGTGAGCCGGCCGAGCAAGCGCAGATCATCCGCCACGTCACCGAAGCCCTCGGCGACATTCTGGAAACGGTGGTGCCCTACTCCGCCCGCGAGGTCCTCCTTGCCCGCCGGCAGTCTCCCGTCGACGAAGCGCGCCTCGCCAAGGCCAACCATCCGGCGCTCCTCGCCGCTCTCGAAGAGCGCTTTTTCTCCCGCGCCCGCAAGATCCAGGCCGACGCCGCCCGCGCTCGGCTCGCTGGTCTCTTGTCGCGCGCTCGTGGGCTGGTGCAACCGCTCGTCGACGCCGACCGCACGGGCCCACTCGACCGCGCCTACCAGCTCCTGCGCGCCGACGCGGTCATCTTCGAGCGTGACTTTCTCCGCACCGAGCGCTCACGTCTCATCACCGCCACCGACGAGATGAGCGCAGCCTGCGCGCAAGAGGTCGTCGATTTTGTCCGACCGCGCTCCTGGGTCTTCGGGAACAACCAGGCCGCTCCCGCCGATCGAGACTTCCTGCTTCAGCTCATCGATGAGCGTCTTGGCGCGGTCTTGCAAGCCTCGCGTGATCGCGTCGAAGCCGAGCTCGACCGCATCGCTTCGTCACTGCCCGTGCGCCGCGCAGCGACGGAAGGCGCCCATGTTCACCAGCAGTTCCGCGCCTTCGTACGCGGCTTTCTGCGCGGTGGCCGCGTCGACGATTTCTTCACCCGGGTCCTACCCAAGCTACCCGTCGAGGAGACGGCGATCCGACGCGCTCTCGATCGCGACGCTCCCTGGGTGAACGAGTCGCTGGACGCCGAGCTCATCGTCCCGCTCGGCGCCGAGGCCCACCAAGCGTTCGCGGAGCTGGAAAGCCGCATTTTGCGGGCCCGCGCCGAGGCTGAGCTGGCCCGATTCGACCTCGAAGAGCGTGTACTGGCGCCGCTCGCGCTGTTCGCCGTCGCGGCCTCCGGGCCCTAGATCATGAGCGAGCTCACCATCGGCGTCGACGAAGCAGGCCGCGGTCCGGTCTTGGGCCCGATGGTCATGGCTTGCGTAGCCCTCCGCCCACGCAAGTCAGCAGCCCTGACCAAAGCCGGCATCGCCGACTCCAAGCGTTTCGCCGGCGCCGATGCCCATGCGCTCCGCTCGTCGCTGGTGCCGATCATTCTCGATGCTGCCGACCACTTCGAGATCACGGTGATCGACGTGGCCGAGATCGACCGTCGCTGTCGCTACCACGGCCTCAATCGCCTCGAACAAGAGCGCGCTCACGGCATGCTCAATCGCGCCCCCATCTCGCGGCGCATCATCTGCGACGGCAAAAATCTCTTTTCGCCGCTGACCGCGCGCTTTCCGCACCTCGAAGCACTCAACGACGGAGAATCGCGACACGTTGCAGTGGCCGCGGCCTCCATCCTCGCCAAGGTCCGCCGCGACGAGCTCTGGCAAATCATCGCCCAGCGCTATCGTCTGGAGTTCGGCGACTTGACCGCGCGCGGCGGCGGCTATCTCAACCCGTCGACGCGCGCCTTCTTGCGCGCCTACATCGGCCGCTATCGCGCCCTCCCGCCCGAAGCCCGCAGAAGCTGGCCGTGGGATTTTGTTGCGGACCTGGTCCCCGGCTTCGACCGCTGGCACGACGTCCCCGACGATCGCGCCCAGCTCCAGCTGCTGTAAGCCCCGTAGCGCAGCGGAACCCTCTCAGGGTTCCAGGCAACAATCAATACGCCGCTTTGTCGGCTGCAGTGTCGGCTGCGCGCTTGGACTTCTTCGACGGTGAAGACTGCACGGGAGCCGGAGCTGGTGCCTCGGCCTGAACCGCTGGGCTCTTCGGCGCCGGGGCCGGCGCATCGACATACGGCGAAGCCTGCTGCGGCATCGGCGCCCGCCGCGCCCGCGATTTATCGAGGAACTCTTGCTCCCGCTCGATGAGCTGATTCGAGTCGCGCTTCTGGACTTTGAGCGAATCGATCTCGTCCTGCGCGCGCTGAAACTGACCCGCCTGGCTCTTGCAGTGCACCAGATTGAGCCGCTCAGCGACGGAGACACGGAAGGCGCTGTTCTTCTCCAGTGACCGATAGACCTTCTCTGCGTCGTCGCAGCGACCCGATCGCGCCAGCTCATCCGCCTTGCGACGCGAGCTGTCCGTGCTCTGCTCGATCCCTTGCGACTGATTTTCCCTGAGGCTGCGCTGCTTCGTGGTCGCAGTCTGCGCCCCTGGTTCGGCAGGCGCAGTCGCCGCCGGGGGAGGCATGGTCGGCTGCGCAGCAGGCGCCGCCGTCGGCGCTGGACCCTGCGCCGCCTTGCCAGCGCCGTAATACCCCTGCTGCGAATCGCCACGCGTCGAGCTTGGCTTCGCGCCCGCCGAGTTGGACGAGTTGTTGAAATTGCGCACCTGACCGTTCCAGCTGCCCTGCCCCGCACCCGGCCGTTGCTGCTCGGCGGTGAGGCCCTCTCCCGACTGGCTACGACCAAGGGCCGCCGCGCCGCCCACCGTATCGTCGCTGTTGCTGACCTTGGGGCGCTCTACGTTCTTTTCTGCCGGCTTCTCTTCGGTCACACGGAGCTTCTTGCCGTCGGCCAGCTCGAGCGCATAGGAGTCGTTGTTGGGCTGGCCGCTGCGATACTTCGGCGACGGCTTGGCCACCGTGGTAGGCGCCGCGACCGACTTTCGGCCACCGCCGCCGCTCGCATCCAACCGGGTATCCATCGGCGCGTCGGCACCCTTGCCCTTGTGCGCCGTCTTGAGAGCTTCGTTGCCGCCCTTATCCTTGCTCGTGTCTCGGCTGCTCAGCCAGTCGAGCTTGACCGCGGCCACTTTCGGCTCGGGTTTGTAGTCATACCTGCCCGCTGCTTCTTTGTTGCCCGCCACGGGACTGGCGTGCGTCGGACTCGGGTCAGAAGACGGAGTCGTTGTCCCGGCCGGAACCCCTGTCGGAGGCGGAGCCGGGGCCGCCGCAACGACAGGCTGAGGGGCCACAGAGGACTCGGCCGCAGGCGTTGCCACAGGTGTCACCAGCTGATTGTGCGACCACATCAAGCCGACCGCGCCAGCGACGAACACGAACGAAGCCGCCATCGCAAACGCAGGATGCAACACCACCTTCTTCACACGCCCGCCAAACGACAACACCTTGCCCGCCGGCCGTCGCTGTGCCGCCGCATGCATCAACTGCGCATGCAACGAGCCCATCTGCGCCGATGCTGGCGGCGGCTCGACCAGCGGCATCACCGCCCGCACAGCCCCACGCACCCGCCCGAACGATGCCACCTCCGCCTGACAGCGCGCGCACGTCGGCAAATGCCGCTCGAACGCCGCTTTGGCCTCTCCTGTCAGCTCGTCGTACGCATAGTCGAGCGCCTGCTCGCACATGCCGCCCGATTCCGCCGAGCCATTCTGTGTATTGGTTGTGGTCATGACTGTGCCGCTTTCGCCAGATCCTGATATTCCCCAAGCGCCTCACGGAGCTTTTCGAGGGCATACCGCATCCGGCTTTTCACTGTATTTTCAGGTACTCCAACAATCTCAGCGATCTCGTTGAACTGTAAGTCGCTCACCTCGCGCAGCAAGAAGATCTCCCGCTGCTCGTCGGGCAACGCCTCGATCGCCGTCTTCATCTTGCCGGCCAATTCTTTCGAGATGGCGCGGCGGTCCTGCCCAATCTGCTCCGCAGCCACCATCTCCACCAGCGCCATACCTTCCTCGTCTCCCACCGGGGCGTCGAGCGACTGGGCCCGCCGATGTTTGGCGCGGCGCGATTGGTCGACGCACAGGTTGCGCGCAATCGTGTAGAGCCACGTCGTGAACTTGGCCTGTCTCTCGTAGGAGTCTGCGCTCTTGACCAGGCGCAGAAAGGTCTCCTGCATCATGTCTTCAGCGACGGCAGTGTCGCGAACGAAGCGCAGGACGAAGTTGAATATAGGCCGCCGATGCCGGTTCACCAGCACCTCGAAGGCCCTCACGTCTCCGTCGCGATACCGAAGCATCAGCGACTCGTCCGAGTCGTCCCGCACCCACGCACCCCTTGGCCTCGGCCTGGGCGGCCAAGCGTCGGAATTGCGCGATCGTAGCTGAAGCCAAGCCACTTTGTTAGCCCTCGGAGCTACTAACGCGGCTCAGCCTCAAAGGATCTGGCTGCGGAAGGCTTTTGCTACCGCCGTCGCTGGCGGGACAGCGGCTGACAACGCGCGCAGAAAAACGTGCTGCGTCCGCTCTGCACCAGACGCTCGACCTTCTTCTTACATGCTCGACATGATTCAGCTTCTCGGCCATACACCGCCAGCGACAACTGGTTGGTGCCGGCTTGCCCGTCGGCGTCGACATAGTCGGAAAAGCTAGTCCCTCGATTGGCGATGGCCTGCGTCAGGATCTCGCGAATGGCTTCGTGCAGAGGCCCAACCTGGCCGACGCTGGACGCTGGCGTCGACGGATGGAGCTTGGCGCGAAACAGCGCCTCACACACATAGATGTTCCCCAGGCCCGCAATCTCCGTCTGATCGAGCAAGAACGCCTTCAGATCACGCTTCGTGGCAGCCATCCGCCCGGTCAGCCACTCGACGGTAAACCCGGGATCGAATGGATCGAGGCCGAGCGACCGCAGCGACGGACAATCCGCCTCGTGATGGTATGCGGCGACGAAACCGAAACGCCGCGGGTCGACATAGCGCAGCTCGAGCGCGTCGCCGAGGCCCAGTCGGACATGCGTATGCTTCCTCAGCGCGTCGGTGGGTACCGCAAACGTGAGCTGCCCGGACATGCCGAGATGGGCCACAATCGCCCCACCTTCCGACAGCTCAGCGACGATGAACTTGCCCCGCCGCCGCAACACCTCGACCCGTCGTCCAACCAGATTGCGAAGCGCGATCCCACCCGCCGCGCGCAACTTGAGCTTCGAGATCCAGGCGCTGCCGATGCGTTTTCCGACGAGCCGCGGCTGCAGGCTGCGCACCACGCTCTCCACCTCGGGCAGCTCAGGCACGCAGCACCTCGGCCAGCCTCGCAAACTCGGCCACCGAGAGGGTCTCTCCCCGTCGCTGTCCGTCGATGTCGGCGGCTTTCAAGCCGGCATCGACGGCCTCTTTGGGCACCTTCACCGACAGCGCATTGCGCAGCGTCTTTCGTCGCTGATTGAAGGCCGCATGCACCACCACACTGAACCAGTCGAGGTCGCTCGACGGGGCCCGCGTGGCCCCATCAGCGAATGGCGTCAGCCGCAGCACCGCCGAGTCGACATTGGGCGCCGGCAAAAAGCTGCCGCGGCCGACTTTGCACACCAGCTCCACCTGCCCGTACATCTGCATCATCACCGACAGCGCGCCGTACGCCTCGGCATCCGGCGGCGCCAAGATCCGGTCGACCATTTCTTTCTGCAGCATGACCACGATCCGACTCACCGACCGCCGCGCCGGCAACAACCGAAACAGGATCTGCGACGCAATCTGATACGGCAAATTGCCGACGACGGCAGGCGCACGCGGCAAGGCCTTGGCTGCTTCGATATAGTCGAAGGTCAGCGCGTTGGCCTCCTCGATCACCACCTTGGGATTGTCGCCAAGCTCGCCACGCAGCACCGCGACCATGTCGCGATCACGCTCGACAGCAACGACGAGGGGCGCCTTTTCGGCCAATCGCGAGGTCAGCGTACCGAGGCCGGCACCAACCTCGATCGCCCAGTCGCCCGGCTCGACCAAGGTGGCTTCGACGATGTGTCGGTAGGCGTTGTCGTCGATGAGAAAATTCTGACCCCAGCTCTTCTTGGCGCGGAAGCCGTATTTGTCGAGGAGGGCGCGGGCGTCGGAGGCCATGGCTAAAGCGGCAGGCTGGCGACGGCGTTGAGGCGCAGATCGGCGCGCTCGCCGCGTCGGAGATGGTGATAGCCGGCGGCGGCGATCATCGCGGCGTTGTCGGTGCAGTGGCGCGGACGGGGTGCGTGCAGGGTGCCGCCGCGCTGGGCCATCTCCGTCTCCAAGGCCGCCCGAAGACCGCGATTGCAAGCGACGCCGCCAGCGACCACCAGCGTCGAAAGACCCGTTTCGTCGAGTGCCAGGCTCGTCTTGTGTGCCAGCTGGTCGACGACGGCGGCTTGAAAGCTGGCGCATAGATCGGCCAGGGCCTGGCCCGTCGGCAGGCCATGCTTCTGTACGTATTGCGACACCGCAGTCTTGAGCCCGGAGAAGCTGAAGTCGAGCCCGCGCCCGCGCATGGCACGCGGCAGGTTGACCGCGGCCGGATTTCCCGTCGCTGCCAGCGCATCGATCTGCGCCCCGCCTGGATAACCGAGCCCCAACAGCTTGCCCACTTTGTCGAAGGCTTCGCCGGCGGCGTCATCGCGCGTGTCCCCCAGCACGCGATATGTTCCATGATCCTCGACGACGAGCAGCACCGAGTTCCCCCCCGACACCAGCAGCGCCAGGTGCGGCAGCGGAGGCGGGTTGGGATTGTCGAGATACACCGCCGCCAGATGACCCTCCAGATGGTTTACACCGACGAGGGGCAGCCTGCGCGCGTAGGACAGCGCTTTCGCCGCCTGCACGCCGACCAGCAGCGCACCGACGAGACCTGGGCCACGTGTGACCGCCACCGCGTCGACATCGTCAAGGGTCAGGCCTGCCGAGCCAAGGGCTTCCTGCAACACCGGAATGATGCTCACCACATGCGCCCGCGACGCCAGCTCCGGCACAACGCCGCCATACTCGGCATGCAACGACACCTGGGACCACACCGCTTCGCCGCGGACACGGACCCCATCCTCGACGAGTGCAGCGGCGGTCTCGTCGCACGACGACTCGATGCCCAACACCAACATGCTTACTTCAGCGTCGGCAGGATCGAACGGATCTCGCTCGCGTATTCGCCCTTGGGCGCCAGCTTGAGGTACGTCTGGTAGGCCGTGCGGGCCTCGGGAAAATGGTCCTGCTGCTGCTGGACGGTGCCGATCACCAGATAGCCGTCGGCGTTGTTCGGATTGGTGGCCACGGCCAGGCTCGCCGTCGCCAGCGCTTTCTGGAGCGCGCCACGATCGTTCTGGCTCTTGGCCAACAACACCAACGCCTCGTCGCTGTTCGGCCGCAGGGTGAGCGCTTTTTCCAGCACCACACCAGCCTTCTTCGACTGGCCTTTGAGATTGAGCGCCCGACCCTCGGCGATGAGCGCCTTGAACTCGGCTTCTTCGTCGCCCACCGGTGCAGGGACGGCCGCCGCAGGCGGAGTGGCTGGATTCACCGGGGGGACCGCCGTCGGTGGCGTCGGTGGCGTAGCAGGTACGACAGCGACCGGCGGCGTTGCAGCTGGATTGGCGGGATTCGCTGCGACGGGATTCGCCGGGTTGACAGCCACAGCCGGAGCTGGCGCGGTCCCTGGTGCAGCGACGGGAACCGGGTTCTCGACGCCCGGCACCGGCGCAGCCACGGCCGGAGCTGCCGCCACTTCGCCCGGCGCAGGGGTTGGGGTCGTGGGAGCGGGAGCCGGCGCAGAAGCCGGCGCAGCAACCACAGCCTTATCGCCGGCTTTGTCGGCCTTGTCCTTCTCGTTCGTTTTCTTGCCGCCAGTGCCAAATGCAAGCGCCACAGCGACGACAATTCCGACGGCGACCACCCCCGCCGCCATCTTGAGCCCGCCGCGCGTGGGGATGCGGTCAAAGCCGTCATCCTCCTCCTGCTGGTCTTGCTCAGTGTCGGTCTCGCGCTTCTCTGGCTTTTCGGCCAGCGCGCGACGACGAACGGGTGCCGGCTCGTCGTCGAAGCCGCTGCCATCTTCCAGCGCCGGCAGCGGAGTCGGCAACGGCGTGGGCACCGCAGAATCGAACTCCGACTGCGCCTCGACCGCGCCCGGCCGCGCCCGTGAAAGGTCTTGGATCAGACTCTGCGACACCACCACGGGTGGCGCGTTGTCCAGCGCCGGCTCATTGGTGGTCGCTTTGTCCGAGACACCAGCGACGGGCTGCAACAGATCGTTGGGCGAGAGTCCGGGCTGCGGTTGCGGTGCTGGCACCTTGCGGAGCACCACGCGCGCCAGTGCCTGGGCCTGCATGCTGCTCGGCTGCCCCGACGGAAACTGCAACACGACCGCCTCTTCGCGACGCTCGCCACTGGCGGCCGGCCGCTGCACGGTCTCGGCGTCGTCGAACTGCGCCGGCTCGACGGGAATTGCCGGCGAGGGCGGCGGCGGCGGCGCCGGCTCGAGCTTGGAGAGCGGCTCGTGACGGGGCGCTTCTGCGCCGTGCTTCGGCGCATCGACCACGGTCACGTCGTCAAAATTGTGGCCCCAACCCGCCGGCGCGTCTTTCTTCTCGCCGACTGGCGCCGTCGCTGCGGCGGTGCCCGGCGACTCAGCCAACCAGCCGTCGAGCTCGCCACCGGATGAAGGCGCTTCGGCCTCGTGGTCGTCGCCGTCATCGTCGTCGCTGTCATCGTCCCCGTCGTCCTCGTCCTTCGAGTCGCGCTCCGACCGATAGATGAGGCCTTCGAAATACAGCTTGGAGATGACGTTGAGCGCCTCGAGATCGGCAAAGTCACTGTCGTCGACGACCTGCATCAGCGTGCGGCGTCCGTCGAACAGCCGCAAGATCCCGTTGATCTCGTCGGGAATCTCGGCCAGCCGCTCCGACAGCTCTTTGTAGTCGAGCTCGAAGATGGTCCCGAGCGGCGGCAACTGCTCGCACAGTCGACCCCACTCGTCGACGCGCCGCATGCCCTCCATCAACAACGCCTGCGACGACAGCTCGATCACGTCCTTGCGCCGGACGTTCTTGAACTCGACCTCGAACTCGCCCTCCGACCACACCAGCAGGCGATAGACGGCGTCGGCGTCGGTGAGCCGCCCGAGCTCGGCGTCGATCACCTTGCCGCTGCGGAAATAGATCGCTCCCCGCTTGCCGTCGGGATTCTTGAAATGAATGACGCCCGATTTGCGGCTGATCTCGATGGTCTGGATGAGATCGACGACCGCCATATCGGCCAGCTCGCCGGCAAACTTGGTCCGCGATTCGCGTCGTGAATCCTCGAGCGACTGCCGCTCTTTCTTGGCCAGCGACGACTTGACGCGGGTGATGATCTCTTTGATGTAGATGGGCTTGGTGAGGTAATCCTCGACGCCGAGCTCAAGACCACGGATCTTGTCCTCGACGTCGGATTGCGCCGTCAGGAAAATGAACGGGATCTGCGACCAGTCGGTGTGGCTCTTGAGCCTCGATACCAGCTCGAAGCCGTCCATCTCCGGCATCTTGGTGTCGGAAATAATGAGATCGGGCGCCGAGGTTTCGACCTTGGCCAACGCATCCAGGCCGTGGATCGCCGTGGTGACGTTGAAGCCAGCCTTTTTGAGGCTGACCTCCAACACGCGAAGACTCTTCGAATCTCCGTCTACCAACAGCAGGCTTTGTTTGGCCAATTCACACCTTGGGAGTGCCGAGCGACAAACTGTAGCCGCCGTCCCCTCCTCGGTCAAGGCTGGTACGAGATTAAGGAATCTGGAAAGTCAGGACCTTGCTTCCGCAGACATTTCCGGTCTGTGGCTTGTATTTCCACTGACGAATCGTTTCCATGATGGCCGCGTCCCCGCCCGAGATCGAGGCCACGGTGGTCACGTCATACACTTGGCCGTCTTTGTTGACGCACACCTTGTAGGTTCCGCTCAGCTTGCGGCCGGACTCGTGCTCGGTCACATGGTTGGGCAAATGGGGCGGCGAGCCGCTCAGCCGCTGGGCGTCGAGCACGAAGCCAGCGACGGTGCGGGCCTGGTTGGACGGCGCTGCAGCGACGACTGGCGTCGCGCTTGGCGGCATGATCGGCGCCGGCGTCACCTTGGCGGCTGGGGCGGACGCGGCGCCTTCGACCGCCTTGGGCTTGACCGTCGGTGCCTCTTTCTTCGGCTCCGCGGCAGCGACGGCAGGCTCTGGCGCGGACCCGACTCCCGACATTTTGGGCGACAGGCCGTTGGTCATGGTCATCTTGCCGTTTTCCCAATGGAATGAGCGGGTCCATAGCTGGCCCGTCGACAGATTGAGGCGCTGGGTGTCTTTGATGCCGGCCGAAGAATTAAGGAGGATGACGGTGTGCTTGCCAGCGGGCACGGCCAGGTCGACAAGCGGGGTCTGCCCCGACGGAGAACCGTCGATCAAGACCTCGCAGCGCGGCTCAGAAAACACGGTGATGTGCGCGTCACCGGGCTTGGCCGGCACGCGCGGCAACGCCACACCAGGCGCACCAGGCGCACGAGGCACCGGCGCAGCGACGGCAGCCGCAGCGCTTGGCGCCGGGACGATGGGGGGCGGCACCGGGATAGGCGCAGGCGCAATCGCTGGCGAACCAGCCACGACCGGCGCCACCACCGGCGGCGCAGCGACGACGACCTTGTCTGGCCGGGTGCGCCAATAGACAAACAAACCGCCCGTACACAGCAACAACACCGCGACCGTGCCCTGAATCGCCCGCGTCAAGACATGCTGGCGCCGCGCCTTGAGCAGCGGCACATCGATGTCGCTCGAGCGTCGCGACGCCTCGCCGAGATACGACGGGCTAGTCGTCGACGTCGACGTCTGCGACGAGAACACCAGCCCCGACGGATCCGAGCTCTTGTGCGCCGCCAGCTCATCGGCAAACACGCGCTCCATGTACTGCGCCAGCGGCACCGTCCCGGTGACGAGCTGGTTGTCGCGCGAGAACGCGTCGAGGTCGCTGTGCAGATCGCGCGCTGACTGATAACGGTCGTCCGCTTCCTTCTGCAGACAGCGCACCACGATGGCGTTCAGCGCCGCCGGATAGAACGGCAAGATATCGCGCGGCGACGGTACGGGGCCTTCGATGATCTTCTTCAGCGTCTCGAAATCCGACCGCTCGTGATACAGGCGCTTACCGGTGGTGAGCTCGTACAAGATGATGCCGCAGGCAAACACGTCGCTGCGACGGTCGACGGCCAAACCCCGACACTGCTCGGGGGACATGTAGCCGATCTTGCCCTTCAGCGTGCCGGCCAGCGTCTCCACTTCGCGCGTCGCGGCCTTGGCGATGCCGAAGTCGACGACCTTGACCGCTCCGTCGAAGCTGACCACGACATTCTGCGGCGTGACGTCGCGATGGACGATCTCCATCGCCCGTCCTTGATAGTCACGCTTCTCGTGCGCGTGGTGCAAGCCGGCGCAGACACCCGACATCACCGACAGCACATGCTCGAGCGGCGGCTTGGCGTAACCTAGCTTGGCACCTGCCCGCACAATCTCGATGAGGTTGTGGCCGCGCAGATATTCCATGGCGATGAAGTACTCGCTGTCGACGCTGCCGACGTCGTAGATCTGGACGATGTTGGGATGATCGAGCGTCGCCGCCACCCGCGCCTCGTCGAGAAACATGCGGACGAACTCTGGATCGTTGGTGCGATTGCGGAGGATCTTCTTGATGACCAGGTACTTCTCGAAGCCCTGAATCGAGCGCGTGCGGGCCAAGAAGATCTCGGCCATTCCACCCGCGGCGAGACGAGTGATGAGCTCGTATTTGCCAAATGGAATGGGGTTGATGCCCATGAATTCGCCAATGCTACTACGCACTGCGCAAAAATCAAGCTGACGCCACGGCGTAGTGTATGCCGCCTCACGGCCTGGATCGTGGTTTGATCAGGTCAATATGCCAATCATTTCCAATGCTAAGTAGCTATAACGTGGGCAGGACGGTTCGCAGCGCTTGGCGCAGGCGGCTGGCGGCGGGATGGTCGCCGAGCTCGTCAAACGCCTCGGTCACGTAGCCCAGTGTGCGGGGAATGTGCTGCATGAATCCGGGCAGCTTTTTCACCTGCTCGATGAACACGAAGCGGCCTGCATCCTTGAGCTTCCGTTGCACGGTCTGCAGGTAAAACCGACGCGCAAAGGCCGCCGCATCGTGGCCACTGGCGGCCGCATGATAGCCAACCAGCTCACGCACCAGCGACGAAGAGAGCGGTACGTAGCTGTCGCGCAAGAGGCCCACCAGATCGTAGACGTCGCTACCGAGGAGTGCGTCTTGGAAGTCGATGACGCGGAGACGCGGACCTCTCGGATCGTCCTGCACCATGAGGTTGCGGCTCTGATAATCGCGATGCACGAACAAGCGCGGCCAGCCGGCAATCTCCTCGGCTATCTGCTTGGCAGCGACATCAAACTCACGCCGCGCCTCCACTGCCAAAGTCAGGTCGCGCGCATCGAGCCCATACTCGCGAAAGTGGTCGAGCTCCCACTCGAGGAGCTTGGCATCGAACCCGCGGCCGAACGCGATGCAGCTTTCATCCCGCTCCGCGCTGGTCCAGCGCTGCATGCGGACCAAAATATCGATGGCAAGTCGATAGTAGTCACGCCGAACCGAGTCGGAGCTATCGACCACTCGGGACTCGAAGGTGATGTCGCCGAGATCTTCCAGATAGAGGAGCCCATGCTCCAGATCATGTAGATAGATGGTGGGCACCGGGGCCGCACCCTTGCTGAGATAACGCTGCACATTGACGAACGGCATCTCGGTGGGCGTCGCACCAGACACTGCTTCGTCGGAGTGTCCCGGCGCGCCGGTTTCGCCGGTTTCCATGATCAGCATGCTGGACGGGCTGCCGTCGCCGCTCACCCGATAGTAGCGCCGCAACGAGGCCCCACCCGCCAACCGTACGACACTGGATGCGGTGGAGGACTGGGTGACCGAAGCGAGGATTGGTTTTGCCAGCACTTGCAGCTGGGCTTCGTCTAGGAAGGACATGGCTGTGGGCGGCGACTATACTGGGCCGCCGTGGACCCAGCAAATCTGGCACATCTGGCAGCCGAGGCGACGCGCCTTCGTGTGCCGCTCGACGACAATACGCTCGGCCGTCTGGACCGGCTGGTGGCGCTCCTTCTGCAATGGAACGAGAAGATCAACCTCACCGCGGTGACCGAGCCGCGCCAGATCGTCGAGCGCCATCTGTTGGACAGCCTCGCCGTCGTCGCCTATCTGGAGTCGCTCGAGGCCATTCCCGGCGAGCACGGCATGGTCGATCTGGGGTCGGGTGGTGGCTTTCCGGGCTTGGTGGTGCGGCTGGCGCGACCGACCTGGAAGCTGACTTCGGTGGAGTCGATCCAGAAGAAGATCGCCTTTCAGCAGGCAGTCGATCTGCAGCTGCGGTTGGGCATGGAGTTTTTGCGCGGACGGGAAGAGGAGCTGCGCGGCAAGCGCCTCTATGATGTGGCGGTCTCACGTGCGACCTGGGATCCGCCAGACTGGATCCTGCGCGGCGTTCACTGGGTCAATCCAGGGGGCGTGGTGGTTGCCATGCTGACCGCGGATGCTCCGGCTCTGCTGGCGCCAGTGGGCTGTGTGCTGCTGCCGGAGGAGCGTTACGAGATCGGTCGGGTGGTGCGTCGACTGGCGGGGATCCGGGTTGTTCCACGTGGAACAGAGTCTTCCAAAACGTCAGGGTTGGGCTAAGGTCCGTGCATGAATAAGCCGTCCACACAGCGCGGCCACAGCGCCCGACTGGCCACCAGCGCCCGACTGGCCACCTGCGACCAGGGCGAATACCCATCGGTATTTAACCGAGCAACGCCGCACGGGACCTGAGGTCAGCCTGTGAATCATCGGTTTTTGGAGAGTCTGGCGGAGGGATTGGCGGCGCTAGACGAAGCTGGTTTGCGGCGCTCGTTGAGCCAGCTGGACGGGCGGCAAAATCCGGTCATGGTCTTGAACGGCGTGCCGGTCGTCAACCTATCCAGCAACAATTACCTGGGGTTGGCCGGCGACCCGGCGCTGGTGCAAGGTGCCGCAAATGCGATGAGCGAGGCTGGCGTAGGTGCCGGTGCCTCCCGGCTCATCGCCGGAAACCTCGCCCCTCATCGGGTGTTCGAGACCGAGCTGGCAAACTGGCTTGGCGTGGAAGCAGCCCTCCTTTTCAACTCGGGGTACCAAGCGAACATCGGGGTCCTGACGGCTTTGGCCGGACCCGGCGATGTGATCTTTTCTGACGCCCTCAATCACGCTTCGATCATTGATGGATGCCGACTGGCGCGGGCGGAGACCTCCATCTACCGCCATCTGGATCTGGCGGATCTGGAGTCGCGCCTTCGCGCCAGGTCAGGGACAGGTCGCAAGCTGGTGGTGACCGAATCGTTGTTCAGCATGGACGGCGACCGCGCGCCCCTTTCGGGCCTGGCTGAGCTCGCGCGCCGCCACGATGCCATCTTGATCGTGGATGATGCGCACGGCATCGGCGCCATGGGACCTCTGGGTCGTGGGTTGACCGAGGGCCTCGGTCCCGACGTGCTCATTGGGCCTCTTGGCAAAGCATTCGGAGTGTTCGGCGCGTTCGTGGCCGGAAGCCAAGTCTTGGTCGATTGGCTCATCAATCGGGCACGCAGCTTTATTTTCACCACTGCGCTGCCGGTTCCCGTGGTCGGCGCCTTGCGGGCCGCCCTGGCCCTCATCCGTGGGCCGGTCGGTCAGGAACGGCGCGCAGCCCTCCATCGCTGGGTCGAATTGTTCCACGTGGAACTATCAAGGGTTGGATGGGCCCTGCCGTCAGCGCCGAGCCACATTCTGCCGCTGGGGGTCACCGGCGGAGACCCAGTGAAGGCCATGGCGATGTCCCGTGGGTTGGCCGAACGCGGGGTCTTCGTACACGGCATTCGGCCACCGACCGTGCCCGTTGGGACCTCGCGGTTGCGGCTTTCCTTGATGGCGACTCTCACTGAGACCCAAGCGCGGCAAGCCTTCGAAGCCCTGGCCGAGATCCGGCGATGACCACCGACCACCCCATGTCCGTCCACCCCGGCTTGCTGGCCGAGCTCGACCAAGCGCATGTCTGGCATCCATTTACTCAGATGCAGGAGTGGACTGCGCCGCTCATCATCGACCGGGCGGAGGGCAACGAGCTCATCGACACCGCGGGGCAACGCTATCTCGACGGGATTTCGTCGCTCTGGACCAACGTCCATGGACATCGCCATCCCAAGCTGGATGAGGCGCTGCGCGTCCAGCTCGACAAGGTGGCTCACACGACGTTGCTCGGCCTCAGCAATGTCCCGTCGATTGAGCTTGCCGCCAAGCTGGTCGAGGTCGCGCCAGCTGGTCTCACGAGAGTCTTTTACTCAGACTCTGGCTCGACAGCGGTCGAGGTGGCGCTGAAGATGGCCTTTCAGTTCCACCGCCAGAAGGGTTCGGAGACCCGAACACGCTTTCTGGCACTCATCGACGCCTATCATGGCGACACCGTCGGCGCGGTCTCCGTGGGCGGGATGGAGCTGTTTCACTCCATCTTTCGACCCATGCTGTTCGGGGCGACGCACATTCCGCCGACGCTGGAAGCACTAGAGGCCGCTTTTGCCCAGCACGGGCCGGAGCTGGCCGCGTTCATTGTCGAGCCTTTGGTCCAAGGTGCGGCCGGCATGCTGCTTCAGCCTCCCGGCTTCTTGGCCCGCGCGCGGCAGCTCTGCGATGCCCATGGCGTATTGCTCATTTGCGATGAAGTAGCGACCGGGTTTGGACGAACGGGGACGATGTTCGCCTGCCAGCAAGAACAGGTCGCGCCCGATCTGCTGTGTTTGGCCAAGGGGATTTCGGGCGGCTACCTGCCTCTGGCGGCCACGCTGGCCAACGAGCGGGTGTACCAGGCATTTCTCGGGCCATTTGCCTCGAAACGTACGTTCTTTCATGGACATACATACACTGGCAACCCGCTGGCCTGCGCGGTGGGACTGGCTTCCTTGCGTCTCTTCGAGGAGGAGCAAGTCCTGGAAAGGACGGCGACGCGCATTGCCGAGCTGCGTCGCCTCCTCGACGCACACATTGCGCCGTTGAGCCATGTCGGCGACGTGCGGCAGTGCGGTCTCATGGTGGGGATCGAGCTCGTCCGAGATCGCGGCATTCCGCATCCGCCACTGGTGCCTTATCTCTACGAAGAAACGATGGGGGCCAAGGTCTGCGTTGATCTACGTCGGCGTGGCGTGATGTTGCGGCCACTCGGTTCGGTGGTGGTGTTGATGCCGCCGCTGTCGATCACTGCCGACGAGCTGGTCCGGCTAGTAGAGTCGACGCGGGCTTCGATCGTCGCGGTCTGCGGGGCGTAACTCTGCGCGGTCTTTTCGTCACAGCGACGGACACCGGCGTCGGCAAGACCACCGTGAGCTGCGTGCTGGCGGCGTCGCTGCGACGGTGCGGACGACGGGTGGCGGTGATGAAGCCGTTCGAGACGGGCGCGGGTGACGATGCCGAGCGCCTGCAACATGCGTCGGGTGATCCGCGATCCCTGGGACTGATCCGACCCAACCGACTGACGATGCCGGCGGCACCCATGGTGGCGGCCGAGGCGGAGGGCGTGTCGCTCACGCTCGACGGGGTGAAGGCGGCCTTCGCCACCATGCGCGACTTCGACGTCGCGCTCGTCGAGGGGGCGGGCGGCTTGTTGGTCCCGATCAGCGGTAACTGCTCGATGGCCAGCCTGGCCGCGATGCTCGACCTGCCTCTCTTGATCGTGGCGCGCCCATCGCTGGGGACGATCAATCACACGCTCTTGACCATCGAAGCCGCCCGTCAACGAGGTCTTTCTATCGTCGGTGTGGTGTTCTCCGAAGCCACTGACGCTCGAAGCCGAGGCCCCGAGGAAGCACGCACGCCGTCCTTGATTGGCGAGCTTGGTGGCGTACGGATCTGGGGCACGCTGCCGTACATCAGTGCATCGTCGGCTGCAGCGTCGCGCCCTGACGGAGAGCTCGGCGAGCTGGTCGCGCACCTGGCGACCTTCTGACTTTCGCTATTTGCCGATGCAAAAGCGCTGGAAGATCGCGTCGAGCACTTCGGTGTCGACGGTCTCGCCCGTGATGAGGCCGAGGTGATGAAGGGCGGAGCGGGCTTCAAGCGCGGCCCGTTCGCCGGAATCGCCGTCGGCAAGAAGGGCAGCGGCCTGCTGTAGGGCCATGGCTGCTTGGAGCAGCGCGGTGCGGTGACGCTGGCTGATCTGCGGTCGGTTGCTGTCTTCGTCTCCGTCGGAGAGACGGCTGGCGAGCGCCCTTTTTAAGTCGGCAAGCCCGGCTTCACCGTCGGTGACGGAGGTGACCACGACCTCGCCGCCGTCGAGAACCTCGCTCTCGGGCGCTGTCCAGCCCGGCAAATCGCGCTTGCTCCATACCAGCAGGCGGTCGGCTGGCAGATCCGCCCACAGCGTCCGATCGAGCGGATCGAGACCGGTTGTGCCGTCGACGACCAGGATGCCGACGCTGGCCTGGGCTCGACGCCGACGGCCAATCTCCACACCACGTAGCTCGAGGCCGGCCAGCTCCTCGCGTTCGCCAGCCGTGTCCCAGAGCTTCACGATCTGGCCGCCCAGCTCCAGCTCAGCCGACAGTGCGTCCCGGGTGGTGCCTGGTGCCGGATCGACCAAGGCCAGCTCTTCACCGACGAGCGCATTGAACAGGCTCGACTTGCCAGCATTGGCCCGGCCGACCAAGACCACGTCGGCGCGCTCGTTCGAAAAACGTCGCCAGCTACGAGCCAACTCTTCGAGCCTGGTGGCCAGGGCACGTAGATTTCCGTCGACGGCGCGGCCCGAGTCGAGCTGCTCGTCGGGGAAATCGAGCGGACCTTCCACCTCGGCCAACAACACCACCAGATCTCGTCGAGCGGCGCGGACCTCGCCTTCCAGCTTGCCGCTCAACATGGACTGGGCAGCGCGGGCGGCGCGATCGGTCCGGGCGGCGATGAGCTCGGCGACAGCCTCGGCACGCGACAAATCGATGCGGCCATTTTCGAACGCTCGGCGGGTGAATTCGCCGGGCTCGGCCTGTCGGGCTCCCGCATGCAACACCGCCTCGAGCACGCGGGCGAGAACGCGTGGGCCGCCATGACCCTGTAGCTCGGCGACGTCGTCGCCGGTGTAGGAGTGTGGCCCGCGCATCACGCAGGCCAGGACTTCGTCGACGACTTCGCCAGAGATGGGATCGGTCACTTGACCGAGACAGAGCTTGTGGCTCTGGGCCTTGCCACGCGGCCAGCCGACGACCAGCCGGGCCACGATGCTCTCTGCTGCGGGCCCCGAAATGCGGACCACGCCGATGCTGCCGCCGACCTGCGTGGCGATTGCGGCGATGGTGTCCATTAGGTATTTGGCAGGTGTTGGGGCGGTCTGGCCAGCGACGAGAGCTGGGGCGGGTGTTACTCGGCGGCGGCTGGAGCGCCGGTGGGTACGACGATGAGATGACGGTGCACGCCTTCCCCTTCGGAGCGCGTCGTGACGCCCTCGGCCTCGGCGAGGGTCACGTGAATGATGCGGCGATCAGCGGCGCTCATGGGATCGGCAGCGACGGGACGACCGGTCTTGCGGGCTTTTTCGGCAAGCCGGTTGGCGAGCTCGATGAGGGCCTCGGCGCGACGGGCACGGTAGCCTTCGGAGTCAAGGTGGATGGGCTTGCCCTCACCCTCACCCTTGCCGTGGCTGACGATCTTGTTGACCAGGTGCTGGATGGCGTCGAGGGTCTGGCCCTTCTTGCCGATGATGAGGCCGGTATCAGGGCCGTGGATCACGAGCGAGATGTGCTCGTCATCTTCGGTGCCCTCGATGCGAGATTCGAGGCCGGCGAGAGTCAGGAGTTTGTCGAGAACCGCGGTTGCTTGGTCCATGGAAGGGGCCTCTTACGCTTTCGCCAGGGTCTTGCTGTTGGTGTCGCCGCGGTTGACGAGGTACTGCTGTGCCATCGTCAAAAGCGTGTTGGTGAGAATATAGATGGTGAGCCCCGACGGCAAGAAGACCGTGAAGGCGGTGAACATGACCGGCATGAGGTACATGAGCATCTTCTGCTGCGGATCCGGCGGCGTCGGGGTGAGGCGCTGCTGCAGGAACATGAAGGCGCCCGTGACGAGCGGGGTGATGAAATACGGGTCAGAAGCGGTGAGGTCGCCGATCCAGCCGGGGATGAACGGCGAGCGATAGAGCTCGACGGAGTTGCGCAGCATCGAGTAGAGCGCGATGTAGATCGGGAACTGCAACGCCATCGGCAGGCAGCCGCCAAACGGGCTGACGTTGCGCTCTTTGAAGAGCTTCATCTGGGCCTGTGCGAAGCCGTTGCGATCGTCGCCGTGCTTGGCCTTGAGCTTGTCGAGCTCGGGCTTGAGCTTGGCCATCTCGCGCATCGACTTCATGCTCTTCTGCGACGGGTAGAACGTGACCAGCTTGATGAGGATGGTCAGAATGATGATGGCCACGCCCCAGTTGGGGACGACATAGTGGATCGCTTTTAGGACGGCTAGCATCGGGCGGGCGATGATCTCGGTGAAGCCGAAATCGATAGCCGAGGCCAGCTTGGCGCCCTTGCCAGCGACCTCGACGCGGTCGAGCTGGTGGAGCTGCTTGGGACCAAGATAGATGGCCACTTCGCCTTCGCCCTTGGCGTGCGGCGGGACGACCCGCGCGGTGCCAAGCGCACCGACGGTGATGATGCCGTCGGCGGTCGCGGAGAGGTTGCAGACACGCTCTTCGCCCTCGGGCGCGACGCCGAGCGCCACGGCGATCACGAAATATTTCTCGTCGATGCCGACCCAGCGCACGCCACCACGCTCCTCGACGCCGGCGATGCCCTTGGCCTTTTCGTCGGTGGCCTTCAGCAAGGATGCAAAGTCGCCGTTCTTGAGCTTGCCGTTCACGTCGCAGACACCAGAGGTCATCATGACCGGCGGACTGAACATGCCGGGGGCGCCGATGTGCGGGTCGTGGTAACCACGCACCACGGCTTTTTGCCAGTAGTTGGCCGGCTCATCCGTCTTGTTCTCGAGGGTGTAGCGCAGGCGGAGCTGATAGGTGCCGGGGACGGCCTGGTAGCGCTTTTCGACACGGGCACGGTCGTTCTCCCAGGTGTAGACCAGCTCGTCGCCCACCTGGGTGCGGCTCCAGGCTGCGCCGGCGGGTGCCTCGAACATGGGCGTGCAGGTCGCGCACGCGGGGAACATGACATCGGCGGGCAACGGACGGCGCACCAGGTTGATCGGCTGCGACTTGCGTTTGTCGTCGGGGGTGGGCTCTTGGAACTGCGGATCGAGGAGAGTCCAGGCCGTGAGGACGCCGCCGTACGTGGTGAGCTTGGCGTCGTAGAGCTGCGGCTGCGCGATGGGATCGACGATCTCCGCAGGCTTGGGTTCTTCCGGGTTCGGTGGCTTCGGGGCCACGACGGGCGCCTTGGGATCGGCTTTGGCGTCAGTGGCTTTGGCGTCAGTCGGTTTTGCATCCGCCGGCTTGCCGTCGGTGGGTGCAACCGCCGGCGTGATCTTGACCGCGGGTGGGGCTTCGGTGGCCAAGGCCGGCTTCTGCTTGAACTGCGTGTACAACAGAAGGAGGCCAACACCGATCAACATCGTGTACAGCACGCGCTTGTTCATGGTTCAGCGATCTCCTGCAGGCGGCGACGGTGGCAAAACGGGGTCGTATCCGCCTGGGTGGAGCGGGTGACAACGACAGAGACGCCCGAGCGCTTTCAGACTTCCGCGCACCGGGCCAAAGTGCTGCACGCTCTCGGCTGCATAGGCCGAGCAGCTTGGATAAAACCGACAACGGACGCCGAGCGCGACGAAGACCGGCGAGACGAGCAGCTGGTAGATGCGAACCAGCCCGATGAGGAGCGCGCCTACAATCTTTTGCATATGCGCTCCATCTCTCGTTCGACCTCACTGAGCCCAATGGTGGCCGCAGCCGCTTTGGCAACGAACACGATCTGGAGCCCTTTCGGAAACAACGTCTTACGGTGGCGGAATGCTTCCCGCACCAGGCGTTTTACGCGATTTCGTACCACCGCGATGCCCACTTTTTTCGACACGGTGACGCCGAGACGACACAGCGGCGCCGACACCTTTGGATCGGTGGTCGACGCCGTCGAAGTCGGGGCAGAAATCGGGATGGCGGAGGTGAAGACCAGGAAGCTCTCGGTGGTCAGCTTGCGGCCACGTTGCTGGACGGCTTGAAACTCCGAACGCTTGCGCAGTCGCACTTGCTTGGGAAAGTGGTTGCGCATGACGTGACTTACGGAGACTGCATCACCGACTTACTTCTTGGCGGTGACCACGGTCAGCTTGCGACGACCCTTGCGACGACGACGCTGAAGGGTGAGGCGGCCGCCCTTGGTGTGCATGCGTTTGCGAAAACCGTGGGTGCGCTTGCGGCGCTTGTTGTGCGGCTGGTACGTGCGCTTCACGACGATCTCCTGGAAATTCTCGGCGCTCCTAGTAGCCCGAGGGAGGCGATCCATAGCAACCAAGCTCCAAGCTGTCAACAGATCGAAATGCAGAAGGATTTGGGTGCTGGTTGCGTAAACGGAGGTTGGTGCTGATGACACCTGCGTGATGCTTTTTTAAGCAGACTTTCAGTGCGCGAAGGGCGGCCGGATATTTTTTCCACAAGGATCCGCAGGCTTGAAAAACGGGGTGTTTTTCCGCTTGCCACGTCGAAAGGCCCTTGTTAAACGATCACTTGGCTTGGTGCCGAGCGCGGCGAAACGAGGCGGGATTCACAGGGGGGCACACAAGCTAGGACTAACGCAGAGCGGCGACGAGTTCGCCAACTAGAACGGGCATTTACCAGCCACGCCCGTTTGCAAATACTAACCATAGAAACCTGTATATCTCGGTTATCCACAGATGTGGATAACTTGTGGAGAACTATTGTCTGACTTCGTAGGCAGCGACACGGGAGCGACCATGGCGCAAGACCTCTGGGAACGTGCCCTGGGCACCCTGGAGGGGCGTATCAAGCCCCACAATTTCGAGATGTGGTTGCGCCCGATCGCTTGCAAGTCGGTGGAGGGCCAGCGCATCACGCTGACCGCGCCGAGCAAGTGGATCAAGGACTGGTTCCAGGACAACTACCAGGACATCGTGCTCGACGCCCTCCGGACCCAGACCGAGGTCGAATATCAAATCGTCTTCGAGCTGAACGAGCATGATGCGCGGCCGGCGTCGATTCCGTCGGTGCCTACCACGCCGCCCGTCGCTGCCCCGAAGACCGAGGTCAGCCCGGACCTGCTGGCCAAGTACACCTTCGATGCCTTCGTCGTCGGTCCGTCGAATCAGCTGGCGCATGCGGCCTCGCGTGCCGTCGCTGAGGTGCCTGCCTCGAAGTACAATCCGCTCTTCATTTACGGCGGTGTCGGCCTCGGTAAGACCCACCTGGTGCACGCCATCGGGCATCGGCTGCGCGAGACGCATCCCAACTGGCGCATCGTCTACATCAAGACCGAAGCCTTCATCAACGAGTTCATCACCTGCATCCGCAACGGCAAGATCGATGAATTCCGTCAGAAATATCGCGAGCGCTGCGACGTGCTCTTGATGGACGACATCCAGTTTCTCGCTGGCAAAGACCGCACGCAGGAGGAGTTCTTCCATACCTTCAACGCGCTCTTCGAAGGCCAGCGACAGATCGTGCTCACCGCCGACAAATATCCGCACGAGATCCCCGATCTCGAGGACCGGCTGCGCTCGCGGTTTCAGAACGGGCTCATCGCCGACATCCAGCCGCCCGAGCTCGAGACGCGCATCGCCATCTTGAAGAAGAAGGCCGAGGTCGACGACATTCCGCTGCCCGACGAGGTGGCGACGTATCTGGCAACCAACATCAAGTCCAACGTGCGTGAGCTCGAGGGATTGCTGTTGCGCGTGGCGGCGTTCGCGTCGCTGCAAGATCAGCAGATCACCACCGAGTTCGCCAAAGAGACGCTGAAAAACTTCCTCACGCAGGCCTCACATTCGCTCACCGTCGAGGCGGTGCAGAAGGAAGTGGCCAGCTACTTCAACGTGAAGATGGCGGATCTGAAGTCGCCCAAGCGCCACCAGGCCATCGCCTGGCCTCGACAGATCGCGATGTACCTGGCGCGCAAGCTCGTCAAGTCATCGTATCCAGACCTCGGGCAGCGCTTTGGAGGCAAGGATCACACGACGGTGCTGTCTGCGTGCCGGAAGATCGAAAAGCTCGTCCAGAGCGATCCCAAGACGCGACACATCGTGGAAGAGCTCGAACGGCATCTTTCGCAGTAGTCTCATGTGAGACTAGTTGGTAGTCTCCGCCTGGTTTTGATGTGTCTTTATGGGGTGTGTGTAGGTTGGGGATGGTCGCTGTGGAGTAAATGTGGGTAGAAGTCATCTGTGGGTAAGCCGGGAGTTGTCCAGATCCCCCCTACGGTTCTACACACAGGTGTTTCGGCAACGATTTCAGGAGGCTTGGTCGGTTATGCATGATCACACAGGCCTTATTACTATTACTGATCTTGTAAGATCCTTCTTCTAAGATCACAGAGAGAGGCGAGACACAAGATGGAGCTCAAGATCGACAAGGCCGCTTTGCTCGAGGGTTTGTACCTCGCGCAAGGGATCGCAGACCGCAAGAGCACCATGCCTATTTTGGCCAACGTGCTTCTACGCACCGACGGCAAAGACAAGCTGCTCGTCGCTGCCACCGATCTCGGCGTGACCGTCACGTCGGAGTTGCCGTGCAAGGTCGTGTCCGAAGGCGGGCTCACCATCGGTGCCAAGCATCTGCACGACATCGTGAAGTCGCTGCCCGGCAGTGAGCTCACCGTCAAGCGGACCGAGAACAACTACGCCGAGATTCGCGTCGGCAAGGTCGAGTACAAAGTCGTCGGCATGTCCGATCGCGACTTTCCCAAGTTGCCCAATCACCGCGAGGTGAAGTTCGGCAAGGTCGACGCCGCGACGCTGCGCGACATGATCTCCAAGACGTTTTTCAGCATCTCCACCGACGAGACGCGCTATCACCTGAACGGCGTCTTGTTCGAGTGCGACGGCGTCGAGGGCCGCATGGTGTCGACCGATGGCCATCGGCTGTCGCGCATCGAGCGGCCTCTCGAGGGTGGGCCGGTGTTGACGACCGGCATCATCATCCCGCGTAAAGGCCTCGTCGAAGTCCGGCGCGCGCTCGAGCACGCCGACGGCAAAGTCGAGCTGGCCGTGCAGGGCGGCAATCTGTTCCTGCGGCACAAGGACGTGGCCCTGTCGGTGAAGCTGATCGAGGCCCAGTTCCCGCCTTACGAGCAGGTCATTCCGAAGGAAAACGAGAAGATCGCCATCTGTCCGCGCGTGATCATGCTCGATTCTTTGCGGCGCATTTCGCTGATGAGCTCCGACAAGACCTGGGGCATCAAGCTATCGCTGTCGAAGGGCACCTTGCGCGTCGCCAGTGACAATCCCGACCTCGGTGAGGCGCACGAAGAGCTCGACGTGGGCTACGACGGCGCGGCCCTGTCCATCGGCTTCAACGCCAAGTATTTCATCGATCTGCTGGCCGAGATGGAAGGCGACGAGGTCAAGCTCGAGCTGAACGGAGAGCTCGATCCGGGCCTGGTGCGGCCGATGGATTCGGCGGGCGGCAAAGGATATCTCGGCGTCGTCATGCCGATGCGCATCTGAGCTAGCCTTCGTGCTCGTCGAGGCACTCGAGGCGCGCGACTTTCGCAACCTCACCGAAGTCCTCGTCGAGCCCCATCCCCGTTTCAACGTCATCGCCGGGCCCAATGGGCAGGGTAAAACCAACCTCATCGAAGCCGTGTATCTGCTGGGTACTCTGAGATCGTTCAGGGCGGGGCGGACCGACGAGCTGTTGCGCTTTGGCTGTGCGACGGCGCGGGTGCGGGCGCGGGTGGAGCGGTTGGGGCTGCATCGGCTGCTCGAGGTCGAGCTGCGGCCGGGGCAAAAGCTGGCGCGCGTCGACGGAAAAAGTGCGCGGGCGGCGCAGTATTTTGGCGGGTTCAATGTCGTCTTGTTTGCCTCGGATGACCTTCGGCTGCCGCGTGGATCGCCGACGGCTAGACGGAGATTTCTGGATCGGGCGGTGTTCAATGCTTCGCCCCAGTACCTCGAGGAGGCGCAGAAATACGAGCGCGTGCTCAAGTCCCGTAATGCCGTGTTGCGCGCGCCTGGGGCCCGGCCAGAGCTTCTCGAGGTCTATGACCAGCAGCTGTGCGAAGCCGCGGTTCCGCTGTATGTGCGACGGCGCTCTATGATCTTGGCGCTGGCACCGCGCGTCCAGGAGACCTATCGGGTGGTGACCGCGGGGCTGTCGCTGACCATGGAGTACGTGAGTCGAGTGAGCGGTGACAGCGACGAGGATTTGAAGGCGGAGCTGGCGTCGAAGCTGCGTGAGGACGCGCGTAAAGATCTGGCGCGCGGAGCGACTTCGTCGGGGCCGCACACCGACGATATTGGCTTTGTCCTCGAGGGCCGGGACGCGGGGACGTTTGGCTCGCAGGGCCAGCTGCGGGCGCTGGTGCTGTCGCTGAAGATTTCCGAGATCGAGCAGCTCACGGCGACGCTCGGTGACGCGCCGGTGCTGCTCCTCGACGATGTCAGCTCCGAGCTCGACGCCCAGCGGAATTTACAGCTGTTTTCGCACCTGCAAGAGCGCCTCGAAACGCTCGGTTGCCAGGTGTTCATCACGACCACGCATCCGGACTTCGTACACCTCCGCCAGGACCCTCTTCTGCGTCGAGATTTCAACGTGTTGGAGGGGCGGCTATTTCAGTGAATTCTTGAGTGAAATCGGTTGAGAAGGACCGATCCGAATGGTAGAACCCGGAGGCTCTGGAACGTACGCGGACCGGAGTCACGAGAGCCCCATTCTGATGAGCCAAATCGACGCCGACCTGAATCCGAATCCGTCTTCTGACGATTACAACGCCGACAAGATCACGGTCTTGAAAGGCCTCGAGGCCGTGCGCAAGCGGCCCGGAATGTACATCGGCGACACCGACGACGGCACTGGCCTACACCACATGGTCTACGAGGTCGTGGACAACTCGGTCGACGAGGCGCTCGCCGGTCATTGCGATCACATCGACATCATCATTCACTTCGACAGCTCGGTCACCGTCGAGGACAACGGCCGCGGTATGCCGGTCGACATCCACAAGACGGAGAACCGGCCGGCGCCAGAAGTCATCATGACCGTGCTGCACGCCGGCGGTAAGTTCGACAAGGGCAGCTACAAAGTCTCGGGCGGTCTGCACGGCGTCGGCGTGTCCGTGGTCAACGCGTTGTCGGAGTGGGTCAAGCTCGAGATCCGCAAAGCCGGCAAGGTGTATTACCAGGAGTTCCGTCGCGGCGATCCGTTCACCGAGTTCAAGCAGACCGGTGTGACCGATCGGCATTCGGGGACGAAGATCACCTTCAAGCCCGACGCAGAAGTCTTCAAGATCACCGAGTTCAGCTACGACATCTTGGCGCAGCGCATGCGCGAGCTCGGCTATCTGAACCGCGGGCTTTCGATCGCCATCGTCGACGAGCGCAGCGACAAGAAGGCCGAGTTCAAGTTTGCCGGTGGCCTGGCGTCGTTCGTCGAAGATCTGAATCAGTCGAAGACGCTGATCCACGAAAAGCCGATTCATCTCATCGATACCAAAGACGGTATCGAGGTCGAAGTGGCGATTCAGTGGAACGACTCGTATTCGGAAAACATTTATTGCTTCACCAACAACATCCGCAACAAAGACGGCGGCGCGCACCTGACCGGATTTCGGCAGGCGCTGACGCGTACCGTGAATGCGTACGCGACGGAAAAGGGCCTGCTGAAGGACGTCAAGCAGGGTCTGTCGGGCTCGGATCTTTCCGAGGGTCTGACGGCGATCGTCAGCATCAAGCATCCGGATCCCAAGTTTTCCAACCAGCCGAAAGACAAGCTGGTGAGCTCCGAGGTCACCGGCATCGTCGCCCAGGTGATGAACGACCGGCTGGCGGCTTGGCTGGAGGAACATCCGAAAGAAGCGCGCCTGGTGGTATCCAAGGGGCTTCTGGCGGCGCGTGCGCGTGAGGCGGCTCGTAAGGCGCGCGACATGGTGCAGCGCAAGGGCGCCCTCGATTCGTCGTCGCTGCCGGGTAAGCTGGCCGATTGTCGCGAGCGCGATCCATCCAAGGCCGAGCTGTTCATCGTCGAGGGAGATTCGGCAGGCGGCTCAGCCAAGCAGGGGCGCGATTCGCAGTTCCAAGCGATTTTGCCGTTGCGCGGTAAGATCTTGAACGTCGAAAAAGCGCGCCTCGACAAGATGTTGGGGTCGGAGCTCATCGCTACGTTGATTACCGCGCTTGGGTGCGGCGTCGGCGAAGACCGCGATCCCAACAAGCTCCGCTACCACAAGATCATCATCATGACGGACGCCGACGTCGACGGGAGTCACATCCGGACGTTGTTGCTGACGTTCTTTTATCGGCAGTATCCGGAGATCATCAAGCGCGAGGTCGCCGATGTGATCTTGCATCACTTGTTCATCGCGCAGCCGCCGCTGTTCAAGGTCAAGCGCGGCAAGAAGGAGCAGTACCTCAAGAACGAGCAGGCGTTGGAGGATTACCTTCTCGACACCGCCGTCGACGAAGTGGTGCTGGAGACGGGCTCCGGCAAGATCGAGGGCGCCCAGCTGCGCACGCTCGGCAAGCGCGCGCTCAGGTATCAGCAAGTGTTGACGCTGCTCGAGAAGAAGTACGACGCCCGAATCATCGACGGGTTTTTGCGCGCTGGGCAACTGACCAAGGACGTCTTGCGCGACGAAGTCTCGACGCGGGCAGCCATCAAGCGCGTGGACGCACATCTTCTTGCGGCCAAAGCGGGGATCAGTCTCTCCGACGCGGAGCTGGCCAACGATGCCGAGCATGGCGGCTGGAAGATCGTGTTTCCGGCGCGGTATGGCGGAGCGCGCAAGCACACCGTCCTCGACTTTCAGTTCCTGGATTCGCCGGAGTACGAGGAGCTGGCCCGCCTGAGCGCGGAGCTGGGTTCGGCGCCGGGGCCGTATGCGTTGGTGTTCAGCGACGGGGACGCGCGGCTGGTGCTGCAGACGGTAGACCAGCTTGGCAAGCACCTCGATGCGCTGGGGCGTAAGGGACTGCAGATCAGCCGCTACAAGGGCCTGGGCGAAATGAACGCCGAGCAGCTTTGGGAGACGACCATGGATCCCACCAAACGGACCTTGCTCGAGGTGCATGCCGACGACATCAATGCCGCCGAGAGTATTTTCTCGACGCTGATGGGCGAAGAGGTTGAGCCGCGTCGTGAGTTTATCGAGCAGAACGCGCTCAACGTCCGCAACCTGGACGTGTAGTCGGCCGGCGCGTCGCGTGCCCTGGTCGGGCCATCCATCCTCTGCTAGGCTGAGAGGATGCGGGCGCGAATTTTGGGGCTCGGGAGTCATGTTCCCGAACGGGTGGTGTCCAACGCCGAGCTGGCTGCGCGGGTCGACTGTTCGGAACAGTGGATCTTCGAGCGTACCGGCATTCGCGAGCGGCGCTGGGTGGCGGAAGGGTCTGGCGTTGGCTCGGCGGCGCTGGGCATCGAGGCGGCGCGGGCGGCGCTGGCTGCGTCAGGGGTGCCCGCGAGCGACGTGACGCTGGTGGTGTTTGCGACGCTGTCGCCGGATTATGACTTTCCGGGGAACAGTGTGGTGCTGGCGCATGCGCTCGGTTTGCCGTCGCCAGCGACGCTGGAGATCCGGCAGCAGTGCAACGGGTTTTTGTACGGCCTGGCCGCTGCCGATGCCTTTTTGCGAACGGGTGCGCATCGATATGCGCTGGTGGTGGCGTCGGAAGTGCAATCGACCGGTCTCGACGTGTCCGCGCGTGGACGTGACATGGCGGTGATTTTTGCCGACGGAGCGGGCGCGGCGGTGCTGGGTCTTGGGTCTGATGAAGGCCCAGGGATCTTGCGGACCATCTTGCACAGCGACGGTGCGCATGCCGAAGCGCTATGTTGCGAGGGATCTTCCAGCCGCCGGATGCCGCGTATCACCGCCGAGGGCTTGGCTGCGGGACAACATTTTCCGCGCATGAACGGACGGCTCGTGTTTCGCCATGCGCTCGAGAAGCTGCCGTCCGTGATTCGCGAAGTGCTGGCGGCCGAGCGCTGCGCGCTCGACGAGGTCGACTGGCTGGTGCCACATCAGGCCAATCTGCGCATCATCGAAAACGTGCGTGTGGGCCTGGCTGTCCCGACGGAAAAAGTGGTGGTGAACATCGATCGGATGGGCAACACCACTGCGGCGTCGATCCCGCTGGCGCTCGAGGAAGCGCGACGCGACGGACGGATCCGCGACGGCCAGTTGGTGTGTCTGGCGGCGTTCGGTGCCGGGTTTGGCTGGGGCGCGACCCTGCTACGCTTTTAGTAGCGCTCTAGTAGACAGCGAACATCTGGTAGATCGCTACAGCGTCGAGAAACTCGACCATGACGCTGCCGAAGACGAGCTCGTCGCCGCTGGCGAGCTGCACGGAGCCCTTGAGCGGGCGGCCGTTGAGGGTGATGCCGTTGCGCGAGCCCTGATCGACGAGAGACACGCCGCCGTTGGTGTCGACGACGAAATGCGCGTGCAGCTTGGAGACCGACGCGTCGCGGAGGACGATGTCGCAGTTGCGCGCGCGGCCGATCGAGATGCGGTCGCTGTAAGGATTCACCGCCGACTTTTGGACGGCGAAGATCTCGGGCGGTGCCTGGTTGGTCAGCTCGCTCGTCGCTGCGACGTTGGTTGAAAAGGGCAACGCGCCGGCGCCGGCGGTGCCGTGGACCAACAGGAACGGGAACGGGTGCTCCGTCTCGAACTGTTGCCGAGACATCGAGCGCGCCCGTTCTTGCATCTCATCCGGGCTCATACGCTCAAAGGCTAACAAGCGCGGAGTGGTACGACAAGTAGAGGAAGAGCGTGTTCGAAATATCGTAAAGTGGCGGCGTGGAGCTCAACGTCGATTTCGTGGTCAAGCAGCAGCTGGCGCAGATGCCGACCAAGTCGGGGTACTTGCAGGGTCGTGGGTTTTTCGATCTTGGGCCGGACAAGGCGCACATCGCGGGGCCAAAGCCACCGAGGCTGATTCATGGGCTGATTGCGTGGACGCTGGGCATCGTGGGGATGTTGGCGGTGATCATTGCGATCGTCGGCAGCGGGCTTGATCGGCACCTTGGGATGAAGCTGCCAGCGATGCTGGGGATCGTCGGTGGGGTCGTGGCGGGTTTTGGCGGTCAGAAGCTGGCGGAGATGATCTTCAAGCCGAAATGGGTCGACGTGGTGGTCGACCGGGCCTGCGTGCATCTGGCCGGCTGGACCAGCATCGCCTGGGTGCTGAACATCGACTCGCCGGCGTTCAAGGGCCAGCTCCATGTGAAGCCGCACGACGCCGAGACCTCGGCGACGATCAAGGCGCTGAAGCCCAAGGGCGAGTAGCTAGCCGCGGCCGGTGGAGAGGGCCTTGGCGATGTCGGCGGCAGTGACCTGCGTGCCGTCGGAGTAAAGCAGAAGTGCGCGCTCGACGACGAGCTCGAGCTCGCGGAAGTTGCCCGGCCAGCGGTGTTGGCGAAGGGCGTCGATGGCGTCTTTGCGGATGACGACCGTGGCCGACTCCGGCTCGACCGCGACTTCGCTCGGCAGGCCGCGCGTCGAGAGGACGCGACGGGCCATCCAGACTGCGGCGGCTTCGACGTCTTCGTTGCGCTCACGCAGCGGCGGCAGGGTGAGATCGAGGCGCGCCAGCTTGTGATAAAGGTCGTGGCGGAAGCGGCCGGCGGCGACTTCGGCGAGCAAATTGCCGTCGCTGATGACGAAGACGTTGAGCTGGACGCGGCGCTCTCTGTCTTCGCCGATGCGACGATAGGCGCCACGCTTGACGAGCTCGAGGAGCTGGCGTTGTAGCGTGGGCGAGAGACCGATGATCTCGTCGAAGACCAACGTGCCGCCGTCGGCTTCGACCACTGCGCCGTCGGTGGGACGCTCGCCTTTGGCGTGCGGCGCCGTACCGAAGAGCTCGACCGCCAGCTCCGCCTCGTTGCGCCCCGAAGTGGAAATGGAGACGAGCGGGGCACCGTCGGGGTGCATCAGCTCGTGGATGGTGTGGGCCAGGCCCTCTTTGCCGGTGCCGGGCTCGCCGCCGAAGACGACGTTGGTGGTGTAGGGACGGCGTTGCAGATGCTCGACGACGTCGATGATGTGACGCACCGACGGGTGCGTGGAGACCAGGCGCCGCAAGCCCTCGACGGAGCCCTTGACGTGACCGGCGGTGAGCTCACCCAGCGTCGCTGCCTGCGCGTTCTTTTTTGCCATGGTGCTTCGTACGACGAATGAACGCGAGTCGCAAGAGCGCTCGCCAAGAGAGCGAAGCGGCTAGCGGGTGATGCCTAGTAAAAGATCCATCGACTGCTGGTCGGCGTCGGGGAAGGGATAGAGCTCGAACTCCGACGAGGCGACCCAGCGGAAGTCTTTGACGCGGCGGGCTTCGAGGGGACGCTCACCGACGAGCTTGGCCTCGTAGAGTGCCAGAGCCACGCGGTAGCCGTCGTATTCGTGGATCTTCTCGCCGAGCTTTTTGCCGATCTCACCGACGGCGCCGAGACGTTCGTCGAGCTCGCGACGCAGGGCCTCTTCGTCGGCTTCACCAGGCTCGACCTTGCCGCCGGGGAACTCCCACAAGAGGGCCAGGACCGCCGCTTCTCGTCGCTGCGTGATGAGGTATTGGCCGTCGCGCTCGACTACCGCCGCCACCACCCGAACCGTCTTTTTGCCCACCACGTCTAACAACGTCGCTCCTCGCTCTCTCACCGACGCCAAAGAACGTACACCACGACGGCCAGCGCGGCGAGGGCCAAGACGAAAAGGGCGATCTTGAGCGCGCTCCACGGGGCCTTGCCAACCACTTCACCCGTCTCGCCGTTGACGAGAAAACGGTACACCCGGCCGCGGTAACGGTAGGCGGATACCCACATCGGGAGCAAGAGCGCCTGGAACATCAGCGACGAGAACGCATGCGTGACGTTGAGCGATCGGTGGGTGTCGCCACGGATGTCGCTGGCGCATTTTTGGCGCTGGGCGGCCTCTACGCGACGGCGGGCGAAGTCGAAGCCGGGTTCGAGCGCGACGCCGTATTCTTCGGCGCGAAAGCCCGCCAGATAGCCGGCGGAATAGGCGCGTAGCTTGCGCATGTTGTACGTGCGCAGGGAGTCGGCTAGCTCCCGGGGCAACCCATGCGACGCGCAGACCAACAGGTCCACATAGCGATCATGGCGACGGCCCCAGGCGCGTTCCCAGCGGGTGTGGCGGGTGCGGCGTTTTTTCGAACGGGCGTCTTTTTGCTGGATGGTGTAGTCATCGTCGCTGGTGTCGTCGCTGCCACTGTCCGTGTTGACGTAGTAGTGCGTGCCGGCCTCGGCGGTCCAGCTGGAGTCGACCTCGGCGTCGAAGCTCCAGAAGGGAACGTAGACGCCGGCGAGCTGGTGCAAGATGGCCAGCGAAGCCAGATCATTTGGGCGAAACCACAGTCGGCCGAGCCAGCGCGAAAAAGCGCGTTCGGCGGTGTGACGGTCGACGGCAAATGGCAACACCGACGATGCGCGGATCGGTCGGCGACTGGCGCCACTGCTGACGGCTGGCGAGCCGCAAAACGTGCAGCGGCTGGCGAGCTCAAGCTCTCCGAACGAGACCTCTGCGCCGCACTCCTCGCAGCCAGCGACGAACACCTCGGGCTCGGGCCTGCGATCGGTAAAATCGGCGTCGGCGTTCAGACCCTCGTCGAGCCCGCGTCGCCGACGATGGTGGCTGTCGACACCGTCGTTGGCAGTGGTTACGCTCTCGGTAACATTTTCTTCAGCTGCACAATGGTCGCAGCGGAGCCGTCCGCTTCGTGGCTCGAAAGCCTGCGAACCGCCGCAGTGCGGGCACCGGAAACGTTTGGTTACGACCGCGTCGCTAGACATGATTCTCGCGTGTACCCGTAGTATGATTCACCGGCTCTCGACTGTGCAATCAACATCCAACACGAACCGGAACCTGGGAGGAGCGAGATGGGCATCTTCGATTTCGTAAAAAAAGGCGCACAGGAGATGTTCATCGCGCGACCGGACGACGCCAAGGACTTGGTCGTCTACAAATGGCCGGATCAGACGATCCCGATGAAGGCGCAGCTCACCGTCGCACAGGATGAAGTGGCGCTGTTTTACAAAGACGGCGTCTACGTCGGCACGGTGCCCGCGGGCCGGCACACGCTCGAGACGTCGAACATCCCGTTCTTGTCCGGCCTCATCGACAAGTTCACCGGCGGCAACATGTTCAAGGCCGAGGTGTGGTTCGTCACCACCCGCGAGCAGGCCGGCAAGAAGTTCGGCGGGCCCATCGGTGACGTCGAAGATCCGAAGAGCGGTCTCGCCGTCGGCATCCGCATGCGCGGCGATTATTCGATCAAGGTCGAAGATCCGCTGAAGGCCATCGCGCTCTGGGGTCAGCGTAGCTGGGCGACGGACGAAGAGTTCGACGGCTGGTTCCAAGGCCAGCTCAAGAAGGTCCTTCGCGACTTCATCGCCGAGCTCATCATGAATCAGAACATGAACCTCTTGAAGGTCACCTCGGGCGCCATGAACGAGGAGATCGAAGAGGGCGCGCTCACCAAGGTCACCAAGTACGTCGTCGACTACGGCATGAAGATCGTGCGCATGGGCGACTTTGTCATCTCCATGAAGGAGGAGGACGAAGTTCAGCTGAAGGCGCTGTACAAAGACGCCGCGCAGATCCGCATGGCGGGCGGTATGCAGGGCTTTCAGCAGCTCGCCGCTGGCAAGGCGATGATGGGCGCTGGCGAAGGCATGGCCAAGGGCGGCGACGGTGGCGGTGGGGGCGGCATGCTGGCCGGCGCGGGTCTCGGCATCGGCATGGGCATGGCCAACATGTTCAATCAGAACAACCAGCAGCAACAGCAACAGCAACAACCACAGCAGCCATCGGCACCGCAGGGTCTGGCCCAGGTGACGTGTTCCAAGTGCAACGCCAAGGTCAACGCCGGCAAGTTCTGTCCGGAGTGCGGCAACACGATGGAGGTCAAAAAGGCCTTCTGCGGCGAGTGCGGAAAGCCCATGAGCGCTGGCACCAAGTTCTGCGCCGAGTGTGGGGCCAAAGCGACCGGCGCCTGAGGTAGCTCCGTCGGACTTCACGCCAGCTCTGGTTGCCGGAGCTGGCGTTTTCTTTTTTAGGCCTTACTTTCTGCGAGCACGTTGCTGAGCTCCTGGCGGACGCGGGCGTCGACTTTGTCCTTGATCGGCGCCAGCAGGAACGTCAGATCCAGAAAGACGATCACCTTGGAGTCAGCGAGGGTGATCTTGCCACTGACCCCGGTGCGCTTGACGGTGGCCTCGGTGGGGGAGGTCCATTTGGCGTCGACGTTGTACTTGGCCGACAGACGGGCGGCCAGCTCCTCGAGGCGACGCTTGACCTCGTCGAGCGGAAGCTTGTGCGGGTGCTCGATGGTGAGCTTCGGCATGTTCACCATGTAGCATGTGCTAGCGTACGCGGTCGATGGAGAACGACGCCATCCAAGGAGAGTCGATGCCCCTCGTTTTCAGCTCGGTACACCGGCCCACGGACACCCAGGAGCTCAATCAAGAATGGTTCGTCGTCGAGAATACGGGTCCGAACGCGATCAGCACGCACGGTTGCGAGCTGACGGTGGCGGCGCCGAAGGGTCGGCCGCGGCCACTTCTGACGATGGAGCCGGGGTTTCTGCTGCAGCCCAACGAGAAGATCCGCCTGGTGACGGGGTCGCCGGCGAAGAAGTCTCAGGGCGCGCCGCCCGACGAGAAAGACGCAAAGAATTATCATCTGTGTCTGCGGGAGGCGGTGCTTGGCAAGTCGGGCACGACCGTGCGGATCGCCCGCGGGCAGATGGAGCTGGCCAAGGTTGTGTATCAAAAGAGCTGAGCCGCACCTTCATTGAGCTGGTCGGTGTCCGTACCCACAATCTGAAAAATATCCGCTGCCGGATTCCGCGCGGCGCGCTGACGGTGGTGACCGGGCCTTCGGGGTCGGGCAAATCGTCGCTGGCGTTCGACACGCTGTATGCCGAGGGCCAGCGACGGTACGTCGAGTCGATGTCGATCTATGCGCGGCAGTTTCTGGAGCGGATGCCGCGGCCCGATGTCGATCACGTCGACGGCGTGCCACCGGCGATTGCCATCGGGCAGCGAAATGGCTCGCGCAATGCGCGGTCGACCGTCGGTACCGTGACCGAGGTCAGCGATTATCTGCGGCTGTTGTTTGCGCGGGTGGGCGAGGTGCGTTGTTCGGTGTGTGGTGGCTCGGTGGTTCGCGATTCGGCGACTGCGGCCGCGGATCTGGTGATCCGGAAGAGCGGTCGCGTGGTGGTCATCGCGCCCGTTCCTGTCGGAGCGGCGTTGGCGGCGACTCTGCCCGAGCTGGTGCGCGGCGGACATCGGCGCTTGTGGATGCAGGGCAAGGTCGTGGATGCCGAGGCGTTGAGCGGCCTTCTGGAGGGCCCAGAGGGTCCAGAGTTGCCGTCGGTGCGCTGGTTGGCCGAGGCGCGGGTGATCCCGGTCTTGATCGACCGGTTTCCAAAGCTGTCGGTGGGTGATCGCGGCCGGCTAGTCGAGGCACTGGAGGCTGCGTTTCGGCTGTCGGGCGGGCGCGCCGAGGTGTTTGTCGACGACGACGTGCCGTTACGCTTCGACGAAGGGTTTTCTTGCAGCCGCTGTCAGGCGGCGTTGCGGCCGCCTGTGCCGGGCCTGTTTAGTTTCAACTCGCCGCTCGGCGCATGCGACGCCTGTCAGGGGTTTGGCCGGGTGATCGGGCTCGATCTCGGCAAAGTCATTCCCGACGGGAGAAAGACGTTGCTCGGTGGCGCGGTGGCGCCGTTTCAGACGCCGTCCAACCTCGAGTGTCAGGACGATCTGGTGAAGCACGCGGCGGGCAAAGCGCCGCTCGACGTGCCATGGAACCAGCTCTCCGACAGTGCGAAAAAGTGGATTGTCGACGGAGATCCGGCCTATACCGCCGGCGGATGGAAGCGCGGGCAGTGGTACGGCATCCGTGGCTTCTTCCGCTATCTCGAGAGCAAGAAGTACAAGATGCATGTGCGCGTGATGCTGGCGCGCTATCGCGGCTATGACCCTTGTGAGGTGTGCGGCGGCACGCGTTTGCGGGCGGAGGCGCGCTCGGTCTTCGTCGGTGGGCGGACGTTTCCCGAGCTGGAGGCGACTCCGATTGCGGCGTTGCGCGCCGAGATCGCCAGCTGGTCGGTGTCATGGTCGGTGCAGGCACGGGCGACGGCGTTGCCCATCGTGCGCGAGCTCGCGTCGCGCCTCGAATATCTCGACACCGTTGGGCTCGGCTATCTCACGCTCGGCCGGCAGGCGCGCACGCTGTCGGGCGGCGAGGCGCAACGGATTGCGTTGGCGTCGGCGCTGGGCGCGCAGCTGACCGGGACGCTCTATGTTCTCGACGAGCCGTCGATCGGGCTGCATCCGCGAGATTCGGCTCGCTTGGTGTCGGTGCTGGAACGTCTGGTCGAGCGCGACAACACCGTCGTCGTCGTCGAGCATGATCCGGAGATCATCGCCGCCGCCGATCAAGTGATCGATCTCGGCCCGCACGCGGGTGCGGCTGGCGGTGAGGTCGTGTTTGCCGGCAGCTTTGCGGACATGATGACGTCGGTACGATCTCCGACTGGAGCCTTTCTGCGGGCTCGACGCTCGACGACTTTACCGTCGCTGAGCGGCGAAGAGAAATGGCTGCGGGTATTTGGCGCGCGCGGCCACAATCTGCGCGGCGTCGACGTGAGCTTTCCGATGGAGCGGCTGTCGTGTCTCACCGGCGTCTCCGGCTCGGGCAAGTCGTCGCTGCTGGTCGACGTGCTGTATGCGCGGGCGCAGCGCGAGCGCGGTGAGGCCGTCGACGGTAACGGCACCTGCGACGGCGTCGAGGGCCTGGGAGATTTCGTCGCGGTCGAGCTGGTGGATCAGTCGGCGCCGGCGCGTTCTTCGCGCTCGAATCCGGCGACCTATCTGAAGGCGATGGATGAGCTACGCCAGCGTTTTGCGGCTTGTCCCGAGGCGGAGCAGCTGGGTTTGGCTGCCGGCGCGTTCTCGTTCAATGTGCCAGGCGGGCGCTGCGAGGTCTGTCAGGGACAGGGGACGGTCACGCTGGAGATGCACTTTTTGGCCGATGTCACCGTCGAGTGCGATGTCTGTGGTGGGCGGCGATTTTCGGAAAAAGTCCTCGGTGTTCGCTGGCGGGGCCTGACGATTCTGGACTGTCTGGCGCTGACCGTCGACGAAGCGGTGCGGCGTTTTGCCGACGACAAGAAGCTGGTGTCGCGGCTGCAGCCGTTCGTCGAAGTCGGGCTCGGCTATCTGACGCTCGGCCAGTCCACGTCGACGCTCTCGGGCGGCGAGTCCCAGCGACTCAAGCTGGCCGCGCATCTGCACGCCAAGGCTGGGCCGACCTTGTTGCTGCTCGACGAGCCGACCACGGGACTGCATGGAAGTGACGTGGCGGTGTTGCTGGCTGCGCTGCGCCGGCTCGTCGCTGCGGGGCATACGGTGGTGGCCATCGAGCACAATCTCGATTTTCTGGCGGCGTGTGACTGGCTGGTGGATCTGGGACCAGACGGCGGAGACGGCGGCGGTCAGGTGGTGGCGACGGGGACTCCGATGGAGCTGGCCGTCGCTGAAACGTATACCGGCGCGGCGCTGCGCGCGGCGTTTGGCTGATCAGACTTCCATGATCTCGGCTTCTTTTTTGCCGATGACCTCGTCGACCTTGCCGATGCCTTTGTCGATGGCGTCCTGCACCTTCTTCTGGCCAGTCTTGCCGTCGTCCTCGGTGATTTCGCCCGAGTCGGCATATTCCTTGAGCATCTCGTTGGCATCCCGCCGCTGACCGCGGATGGCGACCTTGGCGTCTTCGCCCATGCGCCGGACGACCTTGTTGAGCTCCTTGCGGCGCTCTTCGGTCAAGGACGGAATCGGCAAACGGACCACTTCGCCGTCGCTGCTGGGATTCACGCCGAGGTCCGACTTGCGGATGGCCTCTTCGATCACCGAGCACATTTTCTTTTCCCAGGGCTTGATGAGAATCAGTCTGGCATCAGGCGTGGAGCAGGACGCCACCTGGTTGAGCGGCGTGGGCGTGCCGTAATAATCGATGCGCACGCCGTCGATGAGAGCCAGGTTGGCGCGCCCGGTGCGCACCTTGGCCAGCTCTTTTTTGAGCGACTCTTGGGCCTTCAGAATGCCGGCCTCGAGATCCTTCAAAATGTCGTTCACCATGGGAACTTCTCCTCGTCGGTGACCAGGGTGCCGATGGACTCGCCCTGGACGATGCGGCCAATATTACCGCGGGTGTGGAGGTCGAACACGACGATTGGAAGCTTATTGTCTCGGCACAGCGAGATGGCCGTCGAGTCCATGACCTTGAGATTGCGCTGCAAGACTTCGATGTAGCTGAGGCGATGAAAGCGGACTGCGTCGGTGGACTTGTTGGGGTCCTTGTCGTAGACGCCGTCGACCTTGGTGGCTTTGAGCAAGACCTCGGCGTGGATCTCCATGGCGCGCAAACTGGCGGCGGTGTCCGTCGTGAAGTAGGGGTTGCCAGTACCGGCGGCGAAGATGACCACGCGGCCTTTTTCGAGGTGGCGCATGGCCCGACGGCGGATGTACGGCTCGCAGAGCTCCTGCATGGCGATGGCCGATTGCACGCGGGTTTTCACGTCGGCGCGCTCGAGAGAATCTTGCAGGGCCAGCGAGTTCATGACCGTGGCCAGCATGCCCATGTAGTCGGCCGAGGCGCGATCCATGCCGTGCGCCGACGCGGCCAGACCACGAAAAATATTGCCGCCGCCAATGACCACGGCGACCTCGACACCGAGGCTGCGGAGGTCGGAGATCTCCGACGCAATTCCTTCGAGGACGGGCGGATCGATGCCAAAGCCGGTCTGGCCCATGAGGGCCTCGCCGGACAGCTTGAGCAGGATGCGTTTGAAGCGAGGAGGCATGGCGCCTCTTGTACCACAAGACGTTCGGATCGGTTTACGCCGCGCTTGGGCAAATCAGCGACAGTGCCCATCGGAAACCCAAGGTCAGTTGGGGACGCAGCCGCCGTCGAGGTTGTAGCTTGTGCCGCAGACCATCGAGATCGTCGCGGCGTTTTGAACTGTGGAGGTGACGCTGTTCTTCTGCTCAAAGGCCGCAAATGGGCTTGTCGCGCGGCCGAGGTGAAAGGCCCCCGGATCCTGACCGGCCCAGTAGCTCCGGATATTCCCAACCCAACCTGAGAACATGTTCGCGCGTGGATAGTTACTTACCGGCACGGTGTTATTGTTGGCGTTTCCGACAAACAGACAGAGCTGATTACCCGACGTATTGATTTCGTCAAACAGCCACAGACTGCGTCCGGCACACGACCCATCCTGGTAGATGGTGGCCTGACGGACAGGCCCCTCCGTCTCGATCGGCTGCAGCCGAGCCAACACCTGTTCGCGCTGCGCAGCGCGGGTGATGGCGGTGGTTTTTGACGTCATCGTGCCGTCGTCGGCGCTGTAGATGGCGGTCTGATAGACGACCTCGTCAGGGTTTTCGAGAGGCGGCAGCTCATGTCGCGAGCAGGCGGTGGCGACAAGAATCAACAACAGACAGGGTGTCGCGTTCAGGACGGGTCGCATGGCGTTTCCTCCAGGTGGAAGCCTGGAGGGTATCAGTAGCGGGTGGTGAGTGCGACGATTGGCGGGTTTACGGCGGGTTAAAGCGGGACGTGCTAGGCGAGGCCGGCTTGCTTGGCGACTTCGGCTGCGAAGTCGTCTTTCTTCTTTTCGAGGCCTTCACCGAGCTCCCAGCGGACGAAGCGGCGGACCTTCATGTTTTCGCCGAGCTTGGCCACCGCGTCGGTCATGAGGGCACCGATGCTCTTTTTGCCGTCGGGATCGCGGACCCAGATCTGGTCCAAGAGACAGACGTCTTTCTTCCATTTTGCGATCTGGCCGTCGACGATCTTGTCGACGATCTCCGGCTTCTTGCCGCCCTCGACGGCCTTGGCGCGCAGGATCTCGCGCTCTTTGGCCATCACCGTCGGGTCGACCTCGGCCTCGGACACATACAGTGGCACGGGCGATGCGCCAGCGATGTGCATGGCCAGGTCTTTGATCAGCGTCTTGAAGTCGTCCGTCTTGGCGACGAAGTCGGTCTCGCAGTTGACCTCGAGGAGGACCCCGACGCGACCGTTGTGGATGTAGGAGAAGACGGCGCCTTCGGTGGCAGCGCGACCCGACTTCTTGGCGGCGTTGGCGAGGCCCTTCTTGCGAAGGTATTCGCCGGCCTTGTCCATGTCGGAGTCGGTCTCTTGAAGAGCTTTTTTACAGTCGGACATGCCGGCGCCGGTGCGCTCGCGCAAATCCTTGATCATGGCGGCAGTGATCTCGGCCATTGGCGTATTTACCTTTGAGTGTGACGTTGTTGAGAAAGCGGGAAAGAGCTACGAGTTCTCTTCGGGCGTCGCAGCGGCTTCAGGCGACGGACGATTGGTCGAGCGACGCGAGGAGATTTCCACCTGGGGACCGTCGCCGCCGGAGCTGACGCGGATGGTCTCCTGCTTCTGCTCTTCGCCTTCGCCTTCGTTGCGGCGATCACGCGAGTGGACCGCGCGCTCTTTGGCCTGACGGGCGCCCGCGATGCAGGCGTCGGCGATCTTGCCGGTGAACAGCTTGATGGCGCGGATGGCGTCGTCGTTGCCGGGGATGACGAAGTCGATGAGGTCCGGGTCGCAGTTGGTGTCGGTGATGGCGACGATCGGAATCTCGAGGCGACGGGCCTCCTCGATGGCGATGTGCTCTTTCTTGGGGTCGATCACGAACAGCGCGCCCGGCAGACCGGTCAGCGCCTTGATGCCGCCGAGAGCCTTCTCGAGCTTGATGCGCTCGCGCTAGAGCTGCAGCGCTTCCTTCTTGGTCAGACGGTCGAACGTGCCGTCCTCGCCCATCTTCTCGATGCTGCGGAGACGCTCGATGGAGCCCTTGACGGTCTTGAAGTTGGTCAAGGTGCCGCCGAGCCAGCGGTTGGTCACGTGGAACTGACCGGCGCGCTTGGCCTCTTCCTGGATGACTTCCTGGGCCTGCTTCTTGGTGCCGACGAAGAGGACGGTGTCGCCCTGGGCGCAGGTGTTGACGATGAAGTTGTAGGCCTTGTTGAACAGCTTGACCGTGTGCTGCAGGTCAATGATGTGGATGCCGTTGCGGGCGCCGAAGATGAACGGGCGCATTTTCGGGTTCCAGCGCTTGGTCTGGTGGCCGAAGTGCACGCCGGCCTCGAGAAGCTGGCGCATGGTGATCGGTAGCTCGGACTGGACTTGCTCGTTTTCAGACATCTGGATCTCCTTCACGCGTCGGGAACGTCGGTGCTCCTACTGTTGGCCCGACGCGGTCGGCCGACGGAGACACCTGAAAATTTGATTCTACAACTAGGGGGTAAGTTTCTAGCACACACCCTTCAGTGAGTCGAGCACCACTTGATGGCGTCTTTTCTCGCGTCGCTGCAGTTGCTGGCGGAGTAACAAGGGAAGTCGGTGCCGTCGCTGGTGAGGAAGTAAGAGCCGGTGGCAGCGTTGTCGGTGCACTGCCGGTAGGTGCCTCCGGAAGAGCACGTGATGTTGGGGCCGCAGACCGGGTCGAGGCTGGGGCCGCCGCAGCCAGCAGCGACGGCAAAACAGAATCCAGAGGCCAAGAGCCAGAGGGCGCGCATGCGGCACAGTCTCCGCCAGACGCGCCGGATGTCAACTGTGCCGAGGGTTGCCCTGGGATCCCGACAATCTGGCGACGATGTGGTGATTTTTCACCAGATTCATCACCAGATTTGCGTGGGCAACCCGTTGGCCGCGCTCGGGATCAGGCTCTGGCCGACGACTTGCTATGCACCTCGTTCCGAGTCTTGACGACAACCGTGCCAAAACCTATGGTGCGCCGATTTCACGCGACGTAGACGAGCACAAACCAGGAGAACTGAATGGGCATCAAGAAGGCTTCCGAGATTCGACCGGCCAAGGGCAAGCTCGGAGTCTTGCTGCCGGGCATGGGCGCAGTCGCCACGACTTTCGTCGCTGGCGTGGAGTCCATCCGCCGCGGCTTCGCCAAACCGATCGGCTCCATGACGCAGATGGGGACCATTCGTCTCGGCAAACGCACTGACAATCGCTCGCCGAAGATCGGCGACTTCGTCCCCCTCGCCAGCCTCGACGATTTGGTCTTTGGCGGCTGGGACATCTTCGAGGACAACGCCTACGAGTCGGCCAAGCACGCCGGCGTCCTCACCAAGGATGATCTCAACCAGGTCAAAGACTTCATGGAAGGTATCCAGCCCATGCCCGGCGTGTTCGAGCCGAGCTACGTGAAGAAGCTGCACGGCACGCACATCAAGACCGGCAAGTCGAAGATGGACATGGCCGAGCAGCTCATCGCCGACGTGGAGACCTTCAAGAAGACCAACAATCTCGATCGCGTCGTCGCTGTGTGGTGCGGATCGACCGAGGTCTATCGCGAGCCGAGTGAGGTTCACTCGACGCTGGCCAAGTTCGAAAAGGGCCTCATCGACTCCGACGACAACATCGCGCCGTCGGCGATTTACGCCTATGCCTGCTTGAAGGCGGGCGTGCCGTATGCCAACGGCGCACCGAACCTGTCGGTCGATTTCCCGGCGATGCAGGAACTGGCGCGCGAGCGCGTCTTGCCGATCTGCGGCAAAGACTTCAAGACGGGCCAGACCCTCATGAAGACCATCTTGGCGCCCGGCTTCAAGGCGCGCTATCTCGGCATCGAAGGCTGGTACTCGACCAACATCCTCGGCAACCGTGACGGCGAAGTGCTCGACGATCCGGAGTCGTTCAAGTCGAAGGAAGTCTCGAAGCTCGGCGTGCTCGAGCACATTCTGCAGCCGGCGCTCTATCCCGACCTCTACAAAGACATCGCGCACGTGGTCCGCATCAATTACTACCCGCCGCGCGGCGACAATAAAGAGGGCTGGGACAACATCGATATCTTCGGCTGGCTCGGCTACAAGATGCAGATCAAGATCGACTTCTTGTGCCGTGACTCGATCCTGGCGGCGCCGATCGTCCTCGATCTGGCGCTCTACATGGATCTGGCGCAACGGTCGGGCATGGGCGGCATCCAAGAGTGGTTGTCGTTCTTCTTCAAGAGCCCGATGACTGCACCGGGACTGTATCCGGAGCACGATTTGTTCATTCAGCTCATGAAGCTCAAGAACACGCTGCGACACCTCCGGGGGAGGAGCTGATTACTCACCTTGGGACCGAGTACTACGACTAGTCGTACCGTCGGTGCGCTCGCCTTTCTCGGATGCGTGGTTGGCGTCTTGGGATTGGCGGGCTGCCCGGGCGGCATTGGGGCTTGCGACAAGGAGCCCGACTTGACCGGCACCTGGCGGGTGACGGTGGACCCTGTGCCGTCGGAGGCGCGGGACCTCGGCTCGGATGACACCGTGCCGCGCAGCTTTACCATCGACGCGGCGTTGACGCAGGTGCCGCCAAGTGGCGTGCTCAGCGTCGGCCGCTATGTGCGTGGCGCGCTGCATGCGTCGGATCCGGGATATTTTTCCGACGTGACCATTCCAGCGCTCGACCACAACAACGGCAGCAAGACCGGCGCCGTGCTGGGATGCACCATGCAGATCAATATTCCGATTGCCAGTTCCGTCAGCGACGACAATCAAGATCAGGGGCCGCTACGGATCTCGCTCGGCGGGGCCATCACCGCGCCTGGCCTCTTGACCGGCGCGACGGAATCTTCGTCGCTGGTCATGACCAGTGATCCCCAGTCGGTGGTTCGGCGCTTCGTGTGGAAGGCGGTGCGGCCGTGAAGATCTGGGCGCTGATGTTGTTGGGCACCGTCGCTGTGGCCGCGCAGAAGAAGCCTGATCCGCCCAAAGCTGCCTTGCATGTGCGCAGCATCGATCGCGCGCGCCGGGTGGTGACGGTGGAGGTCGTGGGCGGGCCGCAGAAAGCGCCAGCGGCGAATCTATTTACGTTCACCGACGAGCGCTCGCGTCACTTCGTGGCAGTGAGCGCGCAGTGCGCCGAGCCGTTTGCGCCGGCCACGCGCAGTTGTGCGCTGGAGATTCCGCTGGGCTACGAGCGACACCGACTGGTCAGCCTGCAGCTGCACCTCGGCAGCTTGAAGGGCCGGTTGCTCGAAGCGCCAGCGGCGGAGATCAGCGCCGCGTGGGATGCCAGCGACGGAGATGGCGGCGAATCACCGTAAGGTGTCGTGGGTGCGGCGGACCTCGAAGGTGACCTGAGCCGTCGCCACCGCATGCGATTCTCCGTCGAGGACCTCGACGACCACGTGAGCCTGGGCGACGCCGCCCGCTTCCAGATCTTGTAGACACACCACGACGTCGGTGGCGGAGACCATGGCCACCGCTTCGAGCTCGCCGGCGCCAGAGCGGCGAAAATCGATCTCGGCCGCTTTGCAGTCGAAAATCACCGACGTTCCAAAGGCCGATAGGCAGGCCGCCGAGGCGCACGTTTCGGCCAGCGTGAAGATGGCACTCGACGACACGGAGCCGAGCGCGGTCAGGTTGCCGCTTTGCTTGGGCAGCTTGACCCGCACCATGGGCTGCGCGGCGACCATGGTCAGGCCGGCAAGCTTGGCAAACGGGCTCAGCTCTTCGATGAGCCGCCTGATGGTCTCGTGATCTTGGTACTGGTTCACGTCTGCTGTCCCCCCCGGGTGTGGTCCTCGGTCAACCATCTTGCCACACGGACCAAGCCCTCTTCGATGGGAATGCGCGCTGACCAACCGAGCTCGGCGGCGGCGAGACTGGGGTTGGCGTAGGTGATGGGCACGTCGCCGGGCTGATCGGCGTGGCGGGTGATCAGCGCCTTTTTACCTAGCCGCTCCTCGAGGAGCTCGACGAGACGGGAGAGGGTGGTGGTCCGCGAGCCGCCGAGATTGTAGACGCGAGAGGCGCCGGGGGTGACGCGATCGATCGCTGCGACCACGCCGTCGACGATGTCGTCGATGAAGGTATAGTCGCGCGCGGTGGAGCCGTCGCCGAACAACGGCAGCGGTTTGCCGTCGAGGATGAGGCGGGCGAACTTGGCGATGGCCATTTCCGGACGCTGGCGTGGGCCGTAGACGGTGAAGAAGCGCAGCGCGGTGATGCCGAGGCCGTAGAGGTCGACGAAGTTCGACGCCAAGAGCTCGCCCGCGCGTTTCGAGGCTGCGTAGGGCGATGCGGGTCGGTCGGCGGGCTCGGCTTCGGAGAATGGGACGGTCGAGTAAGAGCCGTACACCGATGAGGATGAGGCAAAGACGATGCGGGTGGCGCCGTGCGCGCGGCAGGCTTCGAAGATGTTGGTGGTGCCTTCGACATTGACGCGTTGATAGCGCGCGGGCTCTTTCAGCGACGGGCGGACGCCGGCGAGCGCGGCCAGGTGGACCACGACGTCGGGGCGGTGATCTTTGATGAGATTCTCGACCAACGCCACGTCGAGGATGCTGCCCTCGGTGAATCGGACTTGAGGGACCGTGGCGAGATTGAGCTGGTGGAGCGCGGCGGGATAGAGGGTCTCGTCGAAACAGTCGAGGCCGAAGACCTCGTCGCCGCGCGCTGCCAAATGGGCTGCGAGATGAGAGCCGATGAAGCCCGCTACGCCGGTGACGAGGACTCGCACGACGCAGTTCTACCCCGACGGCGGCTTGCCTGTCCGGAAATAAGCGAGGTACTCGACGTTACCTGCCGGGCCGGTGATCGGCGACTCGACGACGCCCACCGCCTCACAGCCGAGATGTTTGGCTGCGGCCAGCACTTTGTCGACGGCGGCTTGTCTGGCGGCCGGATCGCGGACCACGCCGCCCTTGCCGACTTCGTCTTTGCCGGCCTCGAACTGCGGCTTGACCAGGATGATGATTCCATGTCCGACGCCGACGGCAGCAACGAGGCGCGGCAACACCAACGTCGCCGAGATGAACGAGACGTCACAGACCGCAAAATTGGGCACGAACGGCAACACCGCTGGATCCAGATTCCGCGCGTTGGTGCGCTCGATACACGTCACGCGCGGATCTTCGCGCAGCTTCCACGCCAGTTGCCCGTAACCTACGTCGACAGCGACGACACGCGCCACGCCCCGCTGCAGCAGACAATCGGTGAATCCACCGGTCGAAGCCCCGCAATCGAGCGCGTCCAGACCGCGCACATCGACGGCAAAATGATCGAGCGCATGCGCCAGCTTGACCCCACCCCGCGACACATACGGCAAAGGCTCCCCACGCAGCCGCACCACGGCGTCGACATACACCTCGGACCCCGGCTTATCGACCACCGTTTCGTCGACGAGAACCTGCCCGGCCAAGATCAAAGCTTGCGCCCGGGTCCGGCTCTCGGCCAACCCCAAGTCCAGCACACGCTTGTCGATTCGCTCCCGAGCCCGCTTGACCTTCGTTGCCACGCGCACAGCCTACCCGTTTTTGGCAACGCTACCTCGTCGTCGCTGCGGCAAATTGGGCTTGCGTCGGTGGGGGCCTTTTGCTAGTGATTTCAACAGTCGGGGCGATAGCTCAGCTGGGAGAGCGCTAGAATCGCACTCTAGAGGTCGTGGGTTCGATCCCCATTCGCTCCACCGACGAGGGGTCCCGTTTTTCGGGGCCCCTTTTTTGTTTGTGGAGGTGGGCGTGCGGCAGGTGGCGTTGTTGCGCGGGGTGAATGTCGGCGGGAAGAACAAGGTGCCGATGAAGGAGCTGGCGGCGTTGTTTGGCGAGGCTGGGTGTACGGAGGTGACGACGTACATTCAGAGCGGGAACGTCGTGTTCTCGTCGACAACTAAGTTGGCCAAGGGGTTGACGGAGACGATCTCGACGGCGATTTCCAAGCGGTTTGGGTGGCGCGTGCCGGTGGTGTTGCGGACCTTGGCCGAGCTCGAGAAGGTCGTCAGCGCGAATCCGTTTTTGCCTGCCGGGCCTGTCGAGCAGTTGCATGTGGCGTTTTTGGATGTGGCTCCGACGGCGGTGCAGGTTGCGGCTCTCGATGCGCCGCGATTTTTACCCGACGAGCTGACGGTGCGCGGGCGCGACGTGTTTTTGCGACTGCCCCATGGCGTCGGTAAGAGCAAGCTGACCAACGCCTACCTCGACAGCCGGCTGAAGGCGGTCTCGACGCTGCGTAACTGGCGGACGGTGTTGCAGCTCGTCGAAATGTGTCGCGCTGCGTAAGTGAGGTAGCATCGGGACATGGGCCTTCGTCGGGTGGCAGCGACGCGGTATGTGACGCCGTTGCGCGAAGGCGGGTCGATGCCGGCCATCGTCGAGGCCGACGATTCCGGCACCTATGTGCTCAAGTTTCGTGGCGCTGGACAGGGGCCGAAGGCGCTGGTGGCCGAGATCATCGCCGGTGAGATTGCGCGGGCGTTGGGCCTGCCGGTGCCGTCGCTGGTGTTGATGCGGCTCGACCCGCTATTGGGACGTAACGAGCCCGACTACGAGATTCGGTCGTTGTTGCAGAAGAGCTCCGGGCTCAACCTTGGCGTCGACTATTTGCCGGGCTCGCTGGCCTTCGAGCCTGGGATTTCACTGGTGTCTCCGTCGCTGGCGGCGCAGGTGGTGTGGTTCGACGCGCTGGTGGCCAATGTGGACCGGACGGCGCGCAACACCAATCTGTTGTGGTGGCACAAGCAGCTCTACCTCATCGATCATGGTGCGGCGCTGATCTTTCATCATGAGTGGCATCATGAGTGGACCGCCGAAGAGACTGTCGTCGCTGCGGAGGATCAGACGAAGGCGCGGCAACCGTTTTCCCGCATCCGCGATCATGTGCTGTTGCCGATGGCCGGCGACGTGCTGGAGGCTGATCGCGAGCTGGCGCCACGGCTGACCGAAGCCATTTTGCGGGACATCGTCGCGCTGGTGCCGACCGAATGGCTCGATGGAGAATCGCTGCGCGAGCGCTATGTCCGTCATTTTGTCGAGCGGCTGACTGGACCGCGCACCTTTGCCGAAGACGCCGAGCATGCCCGAACAGCGCACGTTTGATTACGCGGTGATCGAGCTCGTGCCGCGCGTGGAGCGGGGTGAGCGGCTCAATGTCGGCGTGGTGCTGTATTGCCGCGCCTGGGATTTTCTCGGGGCTGAGACGGCGGTCGATGTGGGGCTGGTGCAGGCCTTTGCTCCGTCGCTGGACCTCGGCGATTTGGAGCGCGCGCTGACGATGATCGTTCGGGTGGCGCAGGGCGACGCAACGGCCGGGCCTGTCGCATTGCTGCCGCAGGCGGATCGGTTCCACTGGCTGGTGGCCCCACGCAGCACCATCGTGCAGACCTCGCCGGTCCATGTTGGCCTCTGCAGCGACGGCAATCCGGCCGCGGCGCTGACGCATGTGCTGAAACGTATGGTGTTGCGGCCTTCGTGATATTCTGATCGTGACGTCAGACCAAACGGCGTCAGGAGTGTGCCAAATGCGGACCCTATCTCTCTTCGCCTTGGCCGGCTTCGTGTCTGCGGCCTGCCTTTCCGGCTGCACAGCCGACAATCCCAACCTCGTTCAGTCCGTCGATGCCGGCGACGACAGCCCGGATCTGGCGCCCGCGCCAGGCACGTGCGGCGACGGTGTCACCGACGACGGTGAGCTGTGCGACAACGGCGTCGCCAGCAACGGCAGCCCCGGCAACGGCTGCACCGCCACCTGTACCTTCGTCTGCAGCGACGACACCAAGTGCGACGATCACGATCCCTGCGATGGCACAGAGATGTGCGGCACCGATCACGCCTGTCACGCCGGCACCGCGCTCACCGACGGCGCCGCTTGCGGCACAGCCATGATCTGCCGCACCGGTGCTTGCTCGCCAGTGACCTGCGGCGACGGCATCACCAGCGATCCCGAAGAGTGCGACGACGGCAACTCCAGCGACGGGGACGGCTGCGACGCCGACTGCCGTTTCAGCTGCAAATCGAGCGATCTGTTGCGCAACTGCACGCCCACCGACAGCTGCGCGGGCCAGGGCGTCTGTAACGACACCAGCCACGTCTGCGCCGCCGGTACGCCGCTCACCGACAACACTGCGTGCTTGCCGGCCGGGCGCTTCTGTCTCGGCGGCGTCTGTACCGCACCCGTGTGCGGCAACGGCACCGTCGAGCCAGGCGAGGTCTGCGATCACGGCGCCGGCAATGGCGTCGCCGGCGACAGTTGCAAGAGCAACTGCCAGTGGGTCTGCGCCGTCGCTGCCACGGACTGTCCCGCGGCGCCGGTGTGCGAGAAAAAAGCCTGCAGCGCCGGCCACCTGTGTGCGCCCGTGGCTGATGGCACCCTCGACAACATGAGCTGTGGCAGCAACCTCGTGTGCAAGGCGGGCGCGTGTGTGCCGCCGAGCTCGATGTGCGGCAACGGCGTCAAAGAGGCCGGCGAGGATTGCGACTTCGGCAGCGCACGCGGTCCCGGGACGGGCTGCGAGACCAACTGCAAGTTCTCCTGCACCACCGGTCCCGACTCCTGCAACGACAACAATGCCTGCAACGGCGTCGAGAGTTGCGGCTCGGTCACTGTCGGTGGCCAGATGGGCCAGAAGTGCTCGGCCACGACGGCACCAGCGACGGGCACGGCTTGTGGCGGCGGCAACCTGTGCATCGGGGGCCTGTGCGTGGCCAGTAAGTGCGGCGACGGGTACATCAACACCGCCGCAGGCGAGAGCTGCGATCCCCCCGTCGCTGGCAGCTGCGACGCAACCTGCCACAGCATCGTGTGCGGCGATCATATCCGCGCTGGCACCGAACAGTGCGACGACGGCAACAAGACCAACCTCGACGGCTGCGACAGCACTTGCCATTTCGAGGAAGTGGTGCGCGTCGACTATCTCAAGCTGCAATATGCGACGGACACCTACTGCACCGTGAACCAGCTGGGATCGGCCTTCGTGTCCACCATCGTCCAGGGCCAGCTCCAGACCGCACTCGACAACGGTGTGACCATGGGCACGATCAACATCTTGTTCAAGCTGCTCGGCCTCGACGATCTCAGTGGCGTCTCTGATGGCGCCATCAAGCTGGGCCTGTTGGCGGGCACGCCAGCGACGGGAACTGGCTACAACGGCACCAATCTCGACTGGTGGTACACCAGCGATCCGGCCACGTACGACGCCAGCCGCAATCCCAACATCAACATCGACGGCGCCATCGCCGCCAGCGTGCTCAGCACCAAGCCGGCCAGCTTCACGCTGACCATCAGCCTGGCTGGCGTCTTGACCCCGCTCGATTTGGTCAACGCTCAGCTGCGCGTGACCAATGGCGCGGCCACCAAGCCCGCCGCGTCGACGGGCGCCACGCCTGGTCATCTGGCGACGGAGATGCTCGATCCGGCGCTCACCAGCTTTGCGACGGCGGGACAGAAAAACGTCAACGGCGCCGGCAAGCTGTGCGGCAACGTCACCGCGGCATCGCTGTCGAAAATCTTGGCACCGACGGCGTTGGTCGGCTGCGGTCTCCTCAACTGCAGCCAGTGCTACACCGCCGACAATACCCTGCTCGACATCCTCGTCGGTGGCTGCGGCTCGATCTTGGGCCCGCTCATCGCCGCAAAGCAGCCGGATCAGACGACGACTGCGGTGAAATATGTCCTTTCAGAGGACAAGACGACCCACAAGGTCAACGCCTGCAAAGACTCCAACGGCGTGGTGGTCGCGCTCGACAAGTGCCTCGGGGCGGCGTCTTACTCGTCGTTCTTCAAGTTTACCGTCGGGCGGGTCGTCGCGAAGTAACGTCGGGTGAAGCGCCGGTGAGGTTTGCCTCGGCCGCGAGGTGCTGGCGCTTCTTGCGGGTGAAGCGGTCGAGCGCCAGGTAGATGACCGGCGTCGTGAACAGCGTCAAGAGCTGCGAAAAGATCAAGCCACCGACGATGGCGATGCCGAGCGGTCGGCGGAGCTCGGAGCCCGTGCCCGAGCCGAGTGCCAGCGGCAAGCCGCCGAGCAGCGCCGCCATGGTGGTCATGAGGATGGGCCGAAAGCGCAACAGACACGCGCGATAGATGGCGTCTTCGGGCGTGGCGCCCTCGTCGCGCTCGGCCTCGATGGCAAAATCGATCATCATGATGGCGTTCTTCTTGACGATGCCGATGAGCAGCACGATGCCGATGGTGGCGATGACGCTGAGCTCGGTGCGACACAGGAGCAGCGCGACCGCGGCGCCGACGCCGGCCGACGGAAGCGTCGACAAGATGGTGATCGGATGGATGAAGCTCTCGTAGAGCATGCCGAGCACGATGTAGACCGTCAGGAGCGCTGCCAGGATGAGCCAGCCTTCGGACTTGAGCGACGACTTGAAGGCCTCGGCGGTGCCAGCCGGCGCGGCGCGTACCGTTGCTGGTAGGCCGATCTTGAGCGCGGCGGCGTCGACGGCGTCGATGGCTGCGCCGAGTGCGACACCGGGCGCGGCATTGAACGACAGAGTCACCGCCGGGAATTGTCCCTGGTGGTTGATCGACAGCGGCGTCGACGACGTGCCGATCTGCGCGACGGCCGACAAGGGCACCTGGCTGCCGTCGACGGCGCGGACGAAGATCTTGCCGAGGCTGTCGGGGCCAATGGAGCCGTCGGGGATGATCTCCAAGATGACGCGGTACTGGTTGAGCGTGGTGAACATCGTCGCCACCTGACGCTGGCCGAAGGCGTCGTAGAGCGTGTCGTCGATGTCGCGGATGGTGAGGCCGAGGCGCGATGCGGTGTCGCGGTCGATGGTGACGTCGAGCTGCAAGCCCGCCATCTGCTGGTCACTGTTGACGTCCTTGAGCTCGGGCGCAGCGCGCAAAGCCGCGACCATCTTGGGCGCCCAGATCCGGAGCTGGTCGAGATCGGCGGCCTGCAGCGAGAACTGATACTGCGTCTTCGACGAGCGCGCGCCGAGACGGAGATCTTGGACGGCTTGTAAGTAAAGCTGGATGCCGTCGATCTTGGCCAGCTTGGGACGTAGGCGGGCGATGATTTCGTCGGCAGTCGCCTTGCGATGCGGCTTCAGCGAGATGAACAAGGATCCATTGTTGCCGGTGGCGCCTGGGCCGGAGCCGATGAAGGACACGAAATGGTCGACGTCGGGATCGGCGAGCATGACGGCGTTGAGCTGCTGCTGGCGTACTTTCATGGCCGGGAACGAAATGTCCTGCGGCGCATCCGACGAGCCCGCCAACATGCCCGTGTCTTGCTGGGGAAAGAGGCCCTTGGGGATGATGTAGAACAAGAACACCGTCAGCAAGATCGTGCCGATGAGCACGAGGCCCGTGGTGACGCGGTGGCGCAAGACCACGCGCAACAGACGACCATAGCCGGCCTGCAGACCGTCGAAGCCGCGCTCCAACAGCGACGAGAAACGGCCCGGTTTGCGATCGCTTTGCTTGGTCAGAAGATACGCACACATGGTCGGCGTCAGCGTCAGCGACACCAGCGCCGATACGGCAATGGCGATGGCCAGCGTGACGGCAAACTCCCGAAACAGCCGGCCGACGATGCCGCCCATCAACAGAATCGGAATGAAAACGGCAATGAGCGAGACGGTGATGCTGACGATGGTGAAGCCGATCTGCTTGGCGCCTTTGAGCGCAGCTTCGATCGGCGTCATGCCCTCTTCGATGAAGCGCTGGACGTTTTCAGTGACCACGATGGCGTCGTCGACGACGAAGCCGGTGCTGATGGTCAGCGCCATCAGCGACAGATTGTCGAGGCTGTAGTCGCAGAGATACATGACGGCAAACGTCGCCATCAGCGACAACGGCACCGCCACCGACGGAATCACCGTCGCCCACGCCGAACGCAGAAACAGAAAGACGACCAAGACCACCAGGCCCACGCTCAGCACCAGCGTGTGCTCGACGTCCTCCACCGACGCGCGGATGGTCTGGCTGCGGTCGAGTGCGACCTCCACGTCGACGGCGGGTGAGATCGAGTGCACGAGGTCGGGCAGGATGGCTTGTACTTTTTTGATGACGTCGAGGATGTTGGCGCCTGGCTGGCGACGGATGACGAGGACCACGGTGCGGTCGGCGTCGGCCCAGCCGGCCACGCGTTCGTTCTCGACGCTCTCGGTGACTTTGGCGACGTCGCCGAGGCGGATGGCGGCGCCGTCTTTGTACGAGATGATGGCGTCGCGCCAGGATTTGGCGGAGATGAGCTGATCGTTGGCGCCGATCACCTGCGTCTGGTCGGCGCCGAGGGAGCCCTTGGGCTGATCGAGGGTCAGGGTGCCGAGACCCGTGCGCACGTCTTCGAGGCCGAGACCGACGCCCGCGAGTGCGCGCGGATCGACCTGCACGCGCACGGCTGGTTGCTGGCCGCCACCGACGAAGACCTGACCGACTCCGGGCACCTGCGAGATCTTCTGCGCCAAGATCGTATTGGCGGCATCGAAGACCTGCGCGAGCGGCAAGGTCTTGGACTTGAGCGACATGATCAGCACCGGCGCGTCGGCCGGGTTGACCTTCTTGTAGGTCGGCTTGACCGGCAGGTTGGGTGGCAGCTCGCCCCCAGCGGCGTTGATGGCGGCTTGTACGTCGCGCGCAGCCGAGTCGACATCGCGATCGAGATCGAACTGGAGGTTGATGGTGGTGGTGCCGATGGAGCTGACCGAGGTCATTTCCGATAGGCCCGCGATGCGCCCAAAACGACGCTCGAGCGGCGTGGCCACCGACGAGGCCATGGTCGGCGGGCTAGCGCCGGGCAGACTGGCGGAGACGCTGATCGTCGGAAAATCTACTCTGGGTAGAGGCGCCACCGGCAACTGCGTGAAGGCCCCCGCGCCGGCAATGAGCACCGCTGCGGCCAACAGCGACGTGGCCACCGGCCGATGAATGAACGGCGCGGAAATGTTCACGGCGCCACCGACGGAATCTCGCGCGGCGCGTCATTTGCGGGCTTGCCGCGCCACTTGCGAATGCGCTGCGCCATCCGCTCCATGTAGAGATAGATGACCGGCGTGGTGTACAGCGTCAGGATCTGCGAGAGCAAGAGGCCACCGACGATGGTGATGCCGAGCGGACGGCGCAGCTCGGCGCCGATGCCGGATCCGAGCGCCAGCGGCAACGCGCCCAGCAACGCCGCCATGGTGGTCATCATGATCGGCCGGAAGCGCAACAGACACGCCTGGTAGATCGACTGATCCGGCGTCATGCCGTCGTTGCGCTCAGCCTCGAGGGCGAAGTCGATCATCATGATCGCGTTCTTCTTGACGATGCCGACCAAGAGCACGACACCGATGAGCGCGATGACGTCGAAGGCGGTGCCGCACAGGATGAGCGCCAAGAGCGCACCGACGCCGGCCGACGGCAGCGTCGACAAGATGGTGATCGGGTGAATATAGCTTTCGTAAAGCACACCCAGCACGATGTAGACGGTCAAGATGGCGGCCAGTAGCAACAGCGGCATCGAGGCCAGCGATTCTTGGAACGCTTTGGCCGCGCCTTGAAAGTCGGCGTGGATGCTGGCCGGCATGCCGAGCTCGTGCTCCGCGTCGCGAATGGCGACGACCGCGTCACCCAGGGACACCCCATGGGCGGTGTTGAACGACAGCGTCACCGACGGGAACTGGCCCTGGTGACTGACCGACAATGCGGCCGGCTTGGTCTCGGCGTGCACGAAGGTCGACAGCGGCACCGCGACCCCGCTCGTCGACCGGACATACACACGCGACATGGCGTCGGGGCTCTTCTGGTCCTCGGGCCGGACCTCCAAGATCACGCGATAGAGGTTGAGCTGCGTGAAGATGGTCGACACCTGCCGCTGGCCAAAGGCGTCATAGAGCGTGTCGTCGATGGCTTGCGGCGTGACACCGAGGCGCGAGGCCGAGTCGCGGTCGATGGTGAGCGCCAGCTGCAGGCCGCCAGCGGCTTGATCCGAGGCGACGTCGGTGAGGGCGGGCACGGTGCGCAGCTTGTCGGCGAGCTTGGGGGCCCATGCGGCGAGCTCGTCGGGGTCGGCGTCCTCGAGGGTGTACTGGTACTGGGTGCGGCTGAGGCGGTTGTCGATCTGCAAGTCTTGCACGGGTTGTAGATACAACGTGACGCCTTCCACCTTGGCCAGCTCGGGGCCGAGACGGCGAATGAT
>Ga0123336_10000154_pt1 | contig 70266 bp, 61 predicted proteins | sample SSSSmetaG_FD_96466 | JGI IMG/M metagenome (GOLD analysis project Ga0123336, IMG submission 96466) | Glacier valley bacterial and archeal communities from Borup Fiord, Nunavut, Canada, to study Microbial Dark Matter (Phase II) - ​SSSS metaG | ecosystem: Environmental > Aquatic > Freshwater > Ice...
CGCTTCGTCATCTGACTGTCGCCGACTGTCTGAACGCAGCGAACGCAGTGAGCGCAGTGAGTCCGGCGACCGGCCACGGGCCTGAGCAGCGCAGGGCAGTCGTCGCGAAGCGGCGACCGCTGAACTGAAGCGGAGCAGCCTGCCCGAGCATGCGTTTGCCGCGCCGATTTGTGCAGAAAGCGAGCACCGCAATCGAATGCTTCAAGCGAGCCGCATCGATTCATCCGCCGCCCGCGCAATCGCCCCCGGTGTGGTGATCCAAACGTCCGCGCGCCGCGCCGCGATGTGCTGCAGCGCGCGGCGCAGGTGGCGCAGCCTGTACGGCTGGCCGACGATGTACGGGTGCAGCGCCAGGCCCATCACCAGCGGCTGCGCAGCCGACTGCGCCAGCATCTCGTCGAACTGGTCGATCACCATCTGCGCGAAAGCTGCGCCGTCCATCAGCCGGCCCACGATCATCGGGATGTCGTTCAGCTCTTGCGGGTACGGCACCGCCCAGATCGTGCCGGCGCGTGTGGCCATGCGGGTGGGCTGGTCGTCGTGGCACCAGTTCAGCGTGTAGCTGTAGCCGGCCTCGTGCAACAGGTCGGGCGTGTGCACGCTTTCCGAGATCCAGGGCGACAACCAACCTGCCGGCGCCACCCCGTGTGCACGTTCCATGCGCGCGCGGCAGTGGGTGATGAGGGCGCGTTCGTCGGCCTCGGTCATGGTGCCCTGGCGCTCGGCGTTGGTGTGGCCGTGGGCAATGAGCTCGTCACCGCGCTCGGCGAAGGCCTGCACGACTTCCGGGCAGTGGTCGTACAAGGCCGTGTTGACGATGGCCCCCACCGGCAGCGCGAGCGCATCGAACAGGTCCAGGCAGCGCCACACACCCACGCGGTTGCCGTACTCGCGCCATGAATGGTTCAGCACGTCGGGCTGCGGCTGCGCGGGCGCGATGCCGGCGCCCAGGCCCTCGCCGAACGCGAAGTGTTCGAGGTTGAAGCCGATGTACACCGCCAGCCGCGCGCCCCCCGGCCACGCCGGCGCCGGCCGCGTGTGGATGGCCGAATAGCCGAAGCGGCCGTGCGTGCGCAATGGGCCGAAGGCGCCGCCAGGGCTGCTCGCTTCTGTCATGCCAGCGCCATCATGCATGCTTCCGGTAGGCCTTGAACACGTCGCGCAGCGGCGTGGCTTCGGGCTGTGCCGGCTTGGTCAGCGAGTGTTCGATCTCGTTCAGGTGGCGGCGCATTTCCACCGCGGCCTGCGCGCCGGGCTTGGCCCCGAGCATGCCCAGCAGCTTGCGGTGGCTGTGCGCCACGCACATCGGCTCGCCAGGTGCCTTGTACAGCGCCATCAGCAACGACGTGGTCGGCAGCAGCTCTTCGAGCAGGCGCACGAAGATCGGGTTGCCGCTCATGTGCGCGAGTTGCAGGTGGAACTCGCCGGACAGGCGAATCGCCTCCTGCTTGTTCTGCGACTTCGTGGCGCGGTCTTCGGCATCGACGATGGCCTGCAACGCCCGCACCTGCTCGGCCGAGAGCTTGCCGGCAAGGCGGCGCACCACCTCGCACTCGACCACGCGGCGCGCGTCGAACACATGCTCGCCGTCACGCCGCGTGGGTTCGGGCACGACCGCGCCGCGATTCGGCCGCAGGGTGATCACGCCGTCTTGCGCGAGCTTGTGCAGCGCCTGGCGCACCAGCGTGCGCGACACCGCGAAGCTCTGCGCCAGTTCTTCTTCGCGCAGCCGCATGCCGGGTGGCAGCCGGTGGTCGAGCAAGGCGCCGTAGACGCGGTCGGCAGCTCCGGCCGGTGCCGCGGGCTCCGCGATCTCGGCGGCCGCGCGTGCGCACCGCGCCTGACCGATACCCGGTACCGAGCTCAGGCCAACGCTCCCGCCTGCGGCCGGCCCTGCGCCAGCCGCTGCAGCACCTGCTGCCCCGACTCGGCCACCTTCTGCATGCTGGCCTCGAGCAGCGCCATCTCGCGCAGCGACTGCGCGAAGGCCTGGTACTGCGCCGCCTGCGCCTGCGCCACCTCAGGCGGCGGGGCGGCGTCCTTCACGGCCCGCGCCACGGCGCCGAAGCTCTCGTTCAGTCGTGCGAGCTGCGCGCGCAAGGGAGCCGCCGCAGCGTCACCGGCCGCGCCGGCGGCCGACAACCCGTCCAGCGTCTGCACCAGCACGTCGAAGGCGCCCGACTCGCGCGCCGCCACGAGCTGCGTCGCCAAGCTGCGCTGCGCTTCCTGCCCGCTGGTGTGCAGCGCGGCGTCGCGCAGGCCGTCGAGCTGCTGCTCGAGGTGCCGGTTGAGTACCCCCAGCCCCGCACCCACGGCCACCACCTCGCCGAGGATCTTGTCGAGGTCGTGCACGATGAGCTTGACCCGGTCGAGGAAGTGGTTGATGTCCTGCGCCAGTTCGCCGAACTCGTCGTGCGAATTCACCTCCGCGCGCGGCGACAGGTCCATCACGCCCTTGGCCAGTGCAGCGGCCGTGGAGCGCAGCGACAGCAGCGGCTCCATGCGCACCTTCAGCAGCAGGAAGAGCACGATGGTGTGGACGATGATCTTGACGCTCAGCGCGCCCGCCGTCAATCGCACCTCCTGCCACCACACGGCCTCCTTGCGCGAAAGGTAGCTCCTCACGGTGACCGTGCCCAGCACATCACCGACCTGCGCCTTGACGTGGCAGTTCAGGCAGAACTGCTCGGCCTTGAGCTTGACCGAGGCCTCGTTGTGTTCGCCCGCCGGCCAACGTGCGCGCAGCCCCTGCGGGTCGAGCTTGAAGGTCTGCTTGATCGACTCGATCGTCACGTCCGACGGCACGACGGCAATCGACAAGCCAAGGCCATCGTAGTTGCGGTCGAGGATGGGATAGACCGTCTGCGCCGCCGTCGGGCCGCCGGAGTTGAGCATGATGGACTTCACGTCGTCGGCCAATTGCTGCACCGCACGATCGACACGTTGCGGCTCGCTGCTCCTGAAGTCGTAGAGCAGCACAGCGTAGCGGATGCCGAGTTCGACGCCGGCCACCACGATCAGCAGCAGGAAGAAGTCGCGGATCATGTGGAACATGAAGGACTGCTCGAACCGGCCGAAACTGGACGTCTTCATCCAAACTCCCGATGACATGGCCGGCACCGCACCGCTGTAGTCGAATGGTTCAGTGTGCCTCGGAAGGCTGGCTCACGCTGGAGAGTGGTCTCCCGGTCGGCGCGGTGTCCGGTTGCCGATGCGAGCGACTTGAGTGCCACCCGGCGTCCACTGTTTCGTTGGACCTCGACCTCAGGCCGTCCGGCTCGCGTCTGCCTCAACGTTCTCGGATCGCCTGCTTCGGCGACCCGGGCCTGCACGCCGCGCGCGAACGCGCATGGGGCCCTGTCATCGGCATCGCCGAGGCGGCCGCTGGCGAAGGCGTATGCGGGCCTGGCCGCGCCGTGGTCGCCGAGGTGATGCGGCTCAGGTGACGCCCGGCAAAGCGCCGGCAGGACGAGCACAAAGCCATCCCGCACCGTTTCGGGTGGCATGTCCCTTGCTGCCGTTCTGGCCATGACTCCGAGCGCCGCATCCCGTAGCCGCCTCGGCCCGGGTGCGCCCACGGCCGACCAGACCGCCGCCGAACGCCTGTCGCTTCTGCTCGAGTCGACCGGCGAAGGCATCTTCGGCGTCGACAACGCCGGCCGTTGCACCTTCATCAACCGCGCGGGCGCCGACATGCTCGGCCGGCGCCCGGACGACGTGCTCGGCTGCAACATGCATGCACTCATCCACCACTCGCACCCCGACGGGCACCACTACCCGGAACGCGACTGCCCGATCTTCAACGCCTTCCGCGAGGGCCTGGCGTGCCGGATCGACCGCGAGGTGCTGTGGCGTGCCGACGGCAGCTCGTTCTTCGCCGAATACTCGTCGCACCCGATGGTCGAGGGCGGCGTCGTGCTCGGTGCTGTCGTCACATTCGTCGACATCACCGAGCGGCGCCTCGGCGAACAGCTGCTGCAGCAGGCGCAGGGCGAGCTCGAGGAGCGCGTGGCGGCGCGCACCGCCGAGCTCTCGGCCGCACTCGGGCAGTTGCGCGACCTCTCGGCCTACCTCGCGATCGTGCGCGAGGAGGAGCGCACGCGCATCGCGCGCGACATCCATGACGAGTTCGGCTCGCTGCTCGTCGCCCTGAAGATGGACGTCAACTGGCTCGGCGCCCGTGTCGCCGACCGGCCCGCGCTGCAGGCGAAGTGCGCGGCGATGGCGGCCAGCATCGGCACCGCGGTCGACAAGGTCGGCCGGATCATCACCGACCTGCGGCCGAGCCTGCTTGACCACCAGGGCTTGTGGGCCGCGCTCGAATGGCAGGCCGGCGAGTTCGCCGAGAAGGCCGAGCTTGCCTGCCGGCTGCGCTTCCATGTCGCGGCCGGCGCCGAGGCGCCAGCGGGCGTGGCCGGCGAGCGCTGGGCGACGGCGGTGTTCCGCATCTTCCAGGAGATGCTCAGCAACGTCGCCCGCCATGCGCGCGCGACGACGCTCGGCGTCAGCCTCTACGTCGACGGCCCACCCGAGCCCGAGCTGCACCTCGAGGTCAGCGACGACGGCGTCGGCGCGTCCGCCGAGGCGCTGGCGCGCAGCGGCAGCTACGGCGTGAGGGGAATGCGCGAGCGCGCCGGCCATTTCGGTGGCCGGATCGAGTTCGACGGCGCACCGGGCGGCGGCACGCGCGTGCGGCTGCGCATGCCGTGGCCCACCGCCGAGGCCGCCGACGACGCGAGGCCGCGATGATCCGCGTCCTCATCTGCGACGACCACTTCATCGTCCGCCAGGGCCTGCGCCAGATGCTCGCCGACGCCGACGACATCGAGGTCGTCGCCGAGGCCGAGAACGGTCCCGACGCGGTGCGGCGGGTGCGCGACGCCTTGGGCGGCGTCGACGTCGTGTTGATGGACATCGCGATGCCGCACCGCGACGGCCTCGATGTGCTTCGCCAGCTCAAGGGAGAGTTCTCGCGGCTGCCGGTGCTGATGCTGTCGACTTATCCCGACAAGCAATACGCGGTGCGCAGCCTGAAGCTCGGCGCCGCGGGCTACCTCGGCAAGGGCGCCGACCCGGCGACGATGCTCGCGGCGATCCGCAAGGTCGCGGCTGGCGGGCTCTTCGTCACCGCCGCGGTGGCAGAGCAACTGGCGTCGGCGATCGGCGGTCGCGAGCGCGGCGACGGCGCACCGCACGAGCACCTGTCGCACCGCGAATACCAGGTCTTCTGCCGGCTCGCCGCCGGCCGCAGCGTCGGCGAGATCGCCCACGAGCTGGCGCTGTCGTCGAACACCGTCAGCACCTACCGCACGCGCATCCTCGAGAAGACCGGCGCCCGCAACGACGTCGAGCTGGCGCTCTACGCGGTGCGGGCCGATCTGGCGCCGCTCTGAACGGTCGGGACGCTTTCCAATGTGCCCCTGTAGGGCCAGCACTACATGAAGACGCCGCGAACCGCGATGGCGCGGCCCTCGCGGTGTGACTAACCTTCATTCACTCAGGAGTCTTTGATGTCCACCCACGATCCTTACGACGCCGACCGGCCGTTGCGCCTGTCCTGCGCCTGCGGCGGCGCGCACGACGCGGCCGACCACGGGCGTGAACCCGCTGCCGGCGCCACCGGCGGAGCCAGCGGAGCCTCGGCCATGGCCGAGCGTGTCGAGGCGACGCTGGTGCGCGCACTGCTGCCGAACGAGCGCTTGCGTCGCCGCTTCCTGCAGGCCGTCGGCGCGCAGACCGCACGTGCGGCGATCGCCTCGCTGCTGCCGATCGGCGCGCTCGAGGCGATGGCCCAGGAAAAGGGCCCGCTCGAGAAGAAGGAACTCAAGGTCGGCTTCATCGCGATCACCTGCGCCACGCCGCTGATCATGGCCGGCCCGCTCGGCTTCTATCGCCAGCAGGGCCTCGACGTTGCGCTCATCAAGACGGCGGGTTGGGCGCTGATCCGCGACAAGATGCTCAACAAGGAGTACGACGCCACGCACTTCCTGTCGCCGATGCCCCTCGCGATCTCGATGGGCCTGGGCTCGGTCGCGCAGCCGATGCGGGTGGCGACGATCCAGAACATCAACGGCCAGGCGATCACGCTCGCCAACAAGCACAAGGAAAACCGCGACCCGAGGAACTGGAAGGGATTCAAGTTCGCCATCCCCTTCGAGTACTCGATGCACAACTTCCTGCTGCGCTACTACCTGGCCGAAGCGGGCATCAACCCCGACACCGACGTGCAGCTGCGCGTGGTGCCGCCGCCCGAGATGGTCGCCAACCTGCGTGCCGGCAACATCGACGGCTTCCTCGGCCCGGACCCGTTCAACCAGCGCGCGGTCTACGACGAGGTCGGCTTCATCCACCTGCTGTCGAAAGACATCTGGGACGGCCATCCGTGCTGCGCCTTCGGCACGAGCGAAGCCTTCATCCAGCAGAACCCGAACACCTTCGCGGCGCTCTACCGAGCGGTTCTCACCGCGTCCGACATGGCGCGCGACCCGAAGAACCGCGAGCTGATCGCCAAGGTGATTGCGCCGGCGGCCTACCTGAACCAGCCCGAGACCGTGTTGACGCAGGTGCTGACCGGCAAGTACGCCGACGGCCTCGGCAATATAAAGAACGTGCCCGACCGCGCCGGCTTCGATCCGGTGCCGTGGCAGAGCATGGCCGTGTGGATGCTGACCCAGATGAAGCGCTGGGGCTACATCAAGGGCGACGTCGACTACAAGGGCATTGCCGAGCAGGTGTTCCTGCTCACCGACGCCAAGAAGCAGATGAAGGCGTTGGGCGGGAAGACGCCGGACGGCGCCTATCGCAACTACACGGTGCTGGGCAAGACCTTCGACCCGACGAAGGCCGCCGAGTACGCGGCGAGCTTCGCGATCAGGAAGGCCTGAGGCGATGACACCGATCCTCCGCGCGAGGCTGCAGTCGTCGCTGCTGTCGGCGGCAGTGCTGGTGCTGCTGCTCGTCATCTGGCATGTCGCGACGTTGCCGACTGCGGCGGCGCGCGTCGCGACGTCGCTCACGCCGGAGCAGGTTGAATACCAGAAGCTGCTCGGCAAGGACCCCGCTGCAGCAACTGCGAAGGCGGCCGGCTTTCCGACCCTGGCGCTGATGGGCGAGACCGTCGTGCGCAACCTCGCCCATCCGTTCTACGACAACGGGCCGAATGACAAGGGCATCGGCATCCAGCTCGGCTGGTCGCTGCTGCGCGTCGGCCTCGGCTTCGGCCTGGCGGCGATCGTCGCGATCCCGTTTGGCTTCCTGATCGGCATGAGCCCGCTCATCTACCGCGCGCTCGACCCGTTCATCCAGCTCCTGAAGCCGATCTCGCCGCTCGCCTGGATGCCGATCGCGCTCTACACGATCAAGGACTCGTCGATCTCGGGCATCTTCGTCATCTTCATCTGCTCGGTCTGGCCGATGTTGATCAACACCGCCTTCGGCGTGTCCAACGTGCGCCGCGAATGGCTCAACGTTGCGCGCACGCTGGAGGTCACGCCGCTGCGCAAGGCGTTCCAGGTGATCCTGCCTGCGGCAGCCCCGACCATCCTCACCGGCATGCGCATCTCGATGGGCATCGCCTGGCTCGTCATCGTCGCCGCCGAAATGCTCGTCGGGGGCACCGGCATCGGCTACTTCGTCTGGAACGAGTGGAACAACCTGGCGCTGTCGAGCGTGATCTTCGCGATCCTCGTCATCGGCGTGGTCGGCATGGCGCTCGACCTGTTGTTCGCGTGGGCGCAACGGGCGGTCTCGTATGTCGATTGACACTGGCTTGCCCGACGGTGCCGCGAAGGCAGATTTCCTGCGCGTCGAGGGCCTTGGCAAGTCATACGCTCTCGGCGCCGAGCCGGTATTCGAGAACGTCAACTTCACCATCGCCCGCGGCGAATTTGTGTGCATCGTCGGCCATTCGGGCTGCGGCAAGACGACGATCCTGAACGTGCTCGCCGGCCTCGAACAGGCGAACGCCGGCAACGTCTTCATGGGCGGCCGCGAGGTCGCCGGGCCGAGCCTGGAGCGCGGCGTCGTCTTCCAGGGCCACGCGCTGATGCCGTGGCTCACGGTGCGCGGCAACATCGCCTTCGCGGTGCGCAGCAAGTGGCCCGACGCAACCGAAGCCGAGATCGACACCCAGGTCGAGAAATACGTTGCACTGGTCGGCCTCGGCGCGGCGATCGACAAGAAGCCTTCGGCGCTTTCGGGCGGCATGAAGCAACGCGTCGGCATCGCCCGCGCATTCGCCATCGAGCCGAAGATGCTCCTCCTCGACGAGCCCTTCGGTGCGCTCGACGCGCTCACGCGCGGCACCATTCAGGACGAACTGCTGCGCATCTGCGCCGAGACGCGCCAGACGGTGTTCATGATCACGCACGACGTCGACGAGGCGATCCTGCTCGCCGACAAGGTGCTGCTGATGAGCAACGGGCCGCGCGCCGGTGTTGCCGAGATCGTCGCCAACACGATGTCGCGCGAGCGCCAGCGGGCCACGCTGCACCATGATCCGCAGTACTACCGGATCCGCAACCACATGGTCGACTTCCTCGTCGCCCGCTCGAAGGACTACTCGCACGGTCGGTCGCCGGCACACGCGCCGGTCGTGTCGCCGGGCCTCGACGCCGACGTTGCCGCCGACGTTGCCGCTGCCGAGCCCGCCCCCAACGTCGTCCGCATCAAGGTGCGGACCTGATCCTTTTCCCATTTCCCATTTCCCATTTCCCATTTCCCATTTTTTTAAGGAGTTGTCATGAGCCGCATCGCCGTCACCGAAAAGATCGTTCTCGCCAAAGTTGCCAAGGGCCTCAAGTGGGGCGACGTTGCCGCCAAGGTCGGGCTCAGCAAGGAGTGGGTCACTGCCGCCTGCCTCGGCCAGATGACGCTCACCGAGGCGCAGGCCAGGATCGTCGGCGACATCTTCGACCTGGACGAGCACGAACGCAGCTGGCTGCAGGTCGTGCCTTACAAGGGTTCACTGCCGACGGCGGTTCCCACCGATCCGCTGATCTACCGCTTCTACGAACTGGTCAGCGTCTACGGCACGACGTTCAAGGAACTGATCCACGAGGAGTTCGGCGACGGCATCATGAGCGCGATCGATTTCCACATGGACATGCAGCGCGAGCCACACGAGAAGGGCGACCGCGTTTCGATCAAGATGTCCGGCAAGTTCCTTCCGTACAAGACTTACTGACCCGCAGCGCACCGCCGCTCCGCGAGGTGCACGCCGGGCGCGCCGGCTAGCCGAGCGTGAAGGGGAGTGACGTCGTCTTGATGCGGATCGGAGGCAGCGTGGCGCTGTAGGGTGCGGGCGCCTTGCCGACGATGCGGTCGGCGATGACCCTGGCCTGGCGGCCGATCGGTTCGATAAAGCGGCCGGGCCGCCCGTCGATGCTGATGCAATCGCCGAGCGCGTGGATGTTCGGCGCGCTCGTCGCCAGCGTGATCGGGTCGACGACGATGCCGTCGCGGAACTCGAGCCCGGCACTCGCAGCCAGGCGGCCGGGCGTTTGCAGGCCGGTGGCAGCGATCACCTGGGTGGCGCCGAACGCGCGGCCGTCTTCGAGCGCGACGAGGATCGACCGGTCGTCCACGCGTTCGACGCTGCGAACAGACACACCCCCTTCGAAGCGGATCGGCAGCTCGCGCCAGGCGTCGATGAGTCGCGCCGACGCGCCAGCGTCGAGCAGCGCGGCGAGCGGGCGGGTGGCCATGTCGAGCAGTGTCACGGCATGGCCGGCGAGCGCGAGGTCGTTGGCCAGCTCGCAGCCGACGAGGCCCGCGCCGACGATGATCACGCCGGCTTGCGGCGCCGCCGACGACGCGCCGAGCGCAGCGCGAAAGCGCCGGTAGGCGTCGAGGTGGTTGAGGCGCCAGCACAGGTTGGTCGGCAGCGCGGCGACGGCGCGCGCCTCGGCGCCGTGCGCGAGAACGAGGTGACGCCAGCGCAGCGCGCCGCGTGTCGTGCGCAGCTGCGATGCCGTCGCGTCGATGCGGACCGCGTCGGTGCCGGCGAGCAGGCGCGCATCGAGCCGCGTCGCGGCGGCCGCCGCGCTTTCCCGGGCGAGCGCGGCGATGTCGAGCCGCTTCGCATGCACGACCGACAACATCGGCTTGTCGTAGACGGAGGCATCGCAGGCGCTCACGATCGTGATCGGCAGGCGCGCGTCACGCTCTCTCAGCGCCTCGGCCATCGCCCAGCCGGCACGCCCGGCGCCGATGATCACGACACCGGCGTCGCCGCGGCCGCTCGTTGCCCTGGCCGGCGCCCCCGCCGCGTTCACGGCACGGCGCTGGATCGGTGCGTCGTCGCAGGGCTCGAAGTCCGCCTTGGTCACGCCGCAGAGCGGACAGACCCAGTCGTCGGGGATGGCATCGAAACGCGTGCCGGCGGCGAGGCCGCTGTCGGCGTCGCCCTCAGCCTCGTCGTAGATCAGGCCGCAGGCACGACAGATGAACTTGCGCCACGCCGCCTGGGTGAGCACGGCGTTCACGTGCTCGCCCTGCGGCCTGCGGCCGTTCCCGCCAAGCGGGAAGTCGGGCTCCCTGCGGCCTGCGGCCGTTCCCGCCGAGCGGGATTCGCGCCTTGGGACGGCCCGGCGGCGCTCATGCCGGGTAGTCCGGCGCGCTCAGGCGCGCGATCTCTTTGCGCAGGTGCTTGAGCGCCGGGGTCACGATGGCGACGAAGTGCGACTCGCGCACCCGCCGCTGCACGGGCGACGTCATCAGGTAGCCGCGCGCGCCGGCATGCAGCAGCGCCGACTGCGCAGCGCGAAGAGCGATCTCGGAGGCGTGCGCGCGGGCGTCGAGCACGTCGATCAGGAACTCGCGGCCGCTCTCATAAGGCGTGCGCGCCAGGGCGAGCGTCCGCGCCGACAGCGCATCGAGCTCGCGCTGCAATCCATCGGGCCGGTCTTCCAGGAACTCGTTGACGTGGCCGAGCTGGCGCTCGACATCCCACATCGAGTCGATGGCGCCCTGGGCGACGCCGAGGCCGAAGCCGCACTGCAGCAGGATGAACGCGGCGCGGATGCGGCCGATGAAAGGCCGCACGGGGTCGGCGATCAACTCGTCGGCGCCGATCAGTGTGTCGGTGAAGCGAACCGACCAAGTGCTGGTGCCTTCCATCGCCGAAAAGGTGGGGCAGTGGCGCAATTCCACTCCCGGCGCATTGCAGCGGGCCAGGAACATGATCTCGCGCGCCGGCTCGTCGCCTTCGCCCTCGACCGATGCGACCGCGCCGAAACAGTGGTCCGGCCCGAGGTGGCTGACCCACGGCAACGCGCCATTGACGACGTAGCCAACCGGCGTCTTCCGGGCCTTCAGCAGCATCGTCTCGATGCCGGCGAAGGTCTTCATCGGGTTGCTCATGCCGGTGCCACCGAGGGTCTCGGCACGGGCGTGCGCGAGCAGGCGTTCACCGGTCAGCGCGGGGTTGCCCGACTGCTCCATGTAGGTGGCGCAAACGGCGTGGCACCACATCATGAATCCGGTCGAACCACAGACGCGCGACACCTCGGCGATCGCCTGGATGCCGGCCGCGAAGTCGGCTTCACCGCCGAGTTCGAGGTGCGCAGCGAATGCGCCGGCCTCGCCCAACTGGACCAGGATCGACTGCGGGTAGGCGCCGCGCCGGTCGATGTCTTCGGCACTGGCGGCCAGCGGGCCGTCGGCAATCGCCCGCACGGCGGCGAGCATCGCCGCGGCGTCCACCGGCCACGCCGCCGCGTCGACGGGGTCGCGGCGGAGATCGACAACGGCCGGCATGGCGGCCTGATCAAGAACGGCTGACATGGCGGCCTCAGGCGAGCCCGATCTGCATCGGGATCGGGTTGCGCATGCTGTTGGCGACCGGCGAGTAGGTGTTCGCGTGCGCCACGATCTCGTCGAGCACGGCGCGCGACGCGTCGCCCTCGATCACGACCTTGACGCGGATCGCCTGGAAGCCCATGTCGGGTGGCAGCTTCTGCGCTCCGCCCGCGCCCCAGGCCGCCGGGTTGCCGATATCGCCTTCGAGGAAGAGCTCGAGCTTCGACAGGCTCACCTGCTTCCAGGTGGCCACCGCCGTGATGCCGACCGCAAGGCAACCGCCGAGCGCCGCGAGCACGACTTCGCCCGGCGCGGGCGCCGTGTTCTCGCCGAAGAGGTGCAGGGGTTCATCGACGACGACCGGCGTGTGCTCGCCGACGTAGCTCAGGCTGCGGTACTGGCCATCGAGAACGGTGCGGACCCTGTTGGTCCCCTGCGACGCCGGGTTGTTGCGGCCCTTCTCGGCAAAGGTCATGAGCCCGTCGCGGTCGATCGGTCGCAGGTGCGCCTTCACGGTCGCGGGCGGGGTGGTTTCGGCAAGTTCGGACAAGGTCGGTCTCCTCGGGGTCGTTGTCGGGTGCGGCGGCTCAAGCGGCCATCTTCATCGGCGCGGGCTTCGCGGCGAACGGCAGGCCGGTCTCGATCGGCAGTGCCGGATCGCGCGACCATTCGTTCCACGAGCCGAAGTACATGCGCACGTCGTCGAAGCCGGCCTGCTTCAACGCGAGGAAGGTGTTCGAGGCGCGTGCGCCCTTGAAGCAGTAGAGAAAAACGGTGTCGTCGGTCGAGATGCCGGCGGTGGCGCACTCGGCCCTGACCTCGTCGGGCGACTTGATCATCGGGCCCTGCGCCGACGGCTTCATGAAGCGGTACCACTCGACCCACTTCGCGCCCGGGATGCGGCCCTTCCTCGGCGCGAAGTCCTTGCCGTACGGCGATGAGCTGTCGCCGATCCACTCGTCGATGTCGCGCACGTCGAGAAGAACGGTGCCGCTGCCGAGCGCCTTCAGCATGTCGTCCTTGGTGAGCATCACGTCGGCGCCGGTCAGGTCGCTCGGGAAGGTCGCGGCCTTCGGCGCGGCGGCCTCGGTGGACGTGGGCAGGCCGGCCGCCTTCCACGCGGAGAAGCCGCCGTTCAACACCTTGACCTTCGGGTAGCCGAGCCAGGTCAGCAGGTAGTAGCCGCGGCACGACTGGCCGTAGCCGCCGTTGAGCGAATCCTCGTAGAACACGGCCGTTTCCTTGCCGGACAGGCCGGCGGCGCCGAAGTGGCTGGCGAACGTGTCCTTCAGCTGCGTCAGGCCTTCGGCCGTCGATGTGGCGAGGAAGGTGAATATCTCGCGCAGGTTGACCGCGCCGGGGATGTGGCCCGCGGCGTAGGCATCGGCATCGCGGGTGTCGATGAGCACGACAGGCTCGGCCTTCGTCAGGGCGTCGAGTTCTGCGGAAGAGATGAGGACGGCAGTGCTGTTCATGGCGCGGGCTCCGGTGAAAGTAGGTCATGGAAGGGGGGTGGCGACCCGGTGAACACCGCAACGTCTGTGCCAACCCGAACGTCGCCCCAGTTCGGCATCCGGTTTGCCTCGACAGCGGCCGCGTTCCATGCCTTCGCGCCCTGGCGACATCGCCCCGTGCGCTCGACACAGTGTCGACACTTTGTCGACACTGTGTCGCGACGCTAGGCGCCGAGCTTGCGGAGCCGGTAGCCGAACTGGCGCGCCGTCAGCCCGAGGGACTGCGCGGCGCGCGACTGGTTGCCGCCGTGGCACAGCAGCGCCTGCTGCAGCTCGGCAGTGCTGTGCGAGCGCAGTTCGCGGTACTCGCGCACGAGCGGCGCGCCGTGCATTGCCGGCGCCGGCGGCACGGTCGATTCCGCCCGCCCGGCGGCACTGCGTGACGGCGCGGCCGGCAGGAAGCGCGTTGCCTCTTCGGCCGAGACCAGCGTGTCGTCGGTGAGCAGCACGAGCCGCTCGATGACGTTGCCGAGCTCGCGGATGTTGCCCGGCCACGAATGCGCCTCGAGGACGTCGAGCGCGCCGGGCGAGAGGTTGACGTTCCGCTGGTTCGCCTGATTGATGCGGCTGAGCGCGTGCAGCGCCAGCGGCCGGATGTCCCCGCGCCGCTCGGCAAGCGACGGCAGGCGGATCGGCACGACGTTGAGGCGGTAGAACAGGTCACGCCGGAACGTGCCGCGCTCGGCTTCGGCGGCGAGGTCGCGGTTGGTCGCGGCGACGAGGCGCGCGTCGACCGCGATTTCGCTCGTGCCGCCGAGGCGCACGATCGTGCCGTCCTGGAGTGTGCGCAGCAGCTTCGCCTGCATCGCGAGCGGCAGTTCGCCGATCTCGTCGAGGAAGATCGTGCCGCCGCGCGCCTGCTCGAACCAGCCGGGCCGCGCCGCGCTCGCGCCCGTGAACGCCCCGCGCTCGTGGCCGAACAGCTCCGACTCGAACAGCGTGTCCGGGATCGCCGCGCAGTTGACCTTGATGAAGGGCGCGTCGCGGCGCGGGCTGGCGAGGTGCACGGCGCGGGCGAACAGCTCCTTGCCGGTTCCCGACTCGCCCAGCAGCAACACGGCCGCGCCCGCCTGCGACACGCGTTCGAGCTCGCCGAGCGCGCGCAGCAGCGCCGGCGACGTGCCGATGATCCCGTAGCGTGCCGCCGCCGATTCGAGCGCACGCGTCAGCACCGCGTTCTTCGCTTCGAGCGCGGCAGTCTTCTCCTCGACCAGCGAGCGCAGCTGCAGCAATTGGCCGGCGAGGGTCGCGACGATGCGCAGCACCGCGACGTCGTCGGCGATCAGGCGATGGCGGCGCCGGATGCGGTGAACGGCGAGCACGCCGACCGGCCGCCGGTTCACCTCGATCGGCATGGCGATGAACGCGACCGTCTCCTGCGGCAGCCGGGCCCGATCGACGGCGCGGGCGAGGAAGCGCGGCTCGGCGTCGATGTCCTGCACGATGATCGGCTGGCCGGTTGCGAGCACGGCGCCGGTGATGCCTTCGCCGGCGGCGTAGCAACCGCGCGCCACCTCCGCCTTCGTCAAGCCGTAGGCATGGCGGATCGACGACGACCCCTTGCCGCCGGGGTCGGCCAGCACGATCCGGCCGCGGTTCAGGCCGAGCAACTCGGAGAGCAGGTGAAGCATCTCGCGCAGCACGACCTCGGTGGCGAGGCACTGGCCGACGAGGCGCATCACCTCGCTCATCAGCAACAGTTCCTGGTCGCGCCAGGGCGGGTCGTCGCCGGCAGGGCTGAGGCGGGAATGGACGGTCATCGATAGGCGGAGCAAAAAGCCGGCCACCCCCCGCCGGGCGACCGGTCCTGGCGCTGGCGCGCGGCCCGCACAGCCGCCGGGCCACGCATGTGGGCTCGCCATAGTGCCGGCCCAGAGCCTTCGGGCGCCGGCCAGGCAGGAGTCGGCCGAGACGGCCGTAGCGGCAGACGCGGCAGAGGCGGCCGCCGATGCGGATCGTCGACGCCACGGAAGGCGTGCCACGCCGGTGACGGTTTTGTCTTGTACACGCGATACTTTTATGCTCTATGATTGCATTCGCTGTTGTAAGCCACACCCCGCTCCACCGACCATGCCGAAATCCTCCACCCTGTCACCCAAGGCAGGCGCATCGCCCCAGGCCGACGCCTTGGTTCTGGACAACCAACTGTGCTTCGCCCTGTACGCCACGTCCCTCGCCATGACGAAGGTCTACCGACCGCTGCTGGCGCCGCTGGGCCTGACCTACCCGCAGTACATCGTGATGCTGGCGCTTTGGGAGCACACCGAGCTCAGCGTTGGCACGCTCGGTGAGCGGGTGGCGCTCGATTCCGGCACGCTCGTGCCACTGGTTCGCAAACTGACGGCGTCGGGTCTGGCGGAGCGCCGCCGAAGCCCCACCGACGACCGCTCCGTGCTCATATCCCTCACGCCCGCCGGCCGGCGGCTGAGTAAGCGCGCGCGCGCCGTGAATGAACAAATCGCCTGTGCCACGCAATGCACGGCCGCCCAGATTCAGGTGCTCATGCGCAGCCTGAAAAGCCTCCGTTCTGCACTCCAGAGCGGCACCGATGCGCCCTCCCCCGCCACCCACTTATAGGATTCAGAGACATGTCCGCACAAAAGACCCAGCCCGGCACGACCGCGTCGCGCAGAGACCTCCTGCTCAACAGCGTTGCCGTAGCCGCCGCCATCGGCCTGCCGAGCGCGGCCATGGCTGCCGACAAAGCCCTTGCAGGCAAGACCGCAGCGCCGGGCCACGCGCACGGCAAGCCATCGGCAAACACCATCACCACCAAGGACGGCACCCAGATCTACTACAAGGACTGGGGCACCGGGCGCCCGGTTGTCTTCTCCCACGGCTGGCCGCTCACGGCCGACGCCTGGGAGGCACAGATGGTGTACCTAGGCGAACGCGGCTACCGCGCCATTGCCCACGATCGTCGCGGGCATGGCAGGTCCGGCCAGCCCTGGACCGGCAACGACATGGACACGTACGCGGACGACCTGGCGACCCTCATCAACACGCTCGACCTGAAAGACGCGGTGCTGGTGGGCCACTCGACAGGCGGCGGCGAAGTGGCCCGCTACATCGGTCGGCACGGCACCAAGCGCGTCAGCAAGGCCGTGCTCCTCGGGGCCGTGCCCCCGATCATGCTGAAGACGGCGGCCAACCCCGGCGGGCTGCCGATGGAAGTTTTCGACGGGATTCGTGCGGGTGTGCGCGCCGATCGGTCGCAGTTCTTCAAGGACTTGACAGTGCCGTTCTACGGTGCCAACCGGGCCGGGTCGAAGGTTTCGCAGGGCCTGAAAGATTCGTTCTGGTTCATGGGAATGCAAGGCTCGCTGAAGGCCGAACTGGACTGCATCAAGCAGTTTTCGGAGACCGACTTCACCGAAGACCTGAAGAAGATCGACGTCCCCACGTTGATCGTGCACGGAGACGACGACCAGATCGTGCCGATCGCCGACTCGGCCATGCTGGCCGCCAAGCTGGTCAAGGGCTCGACCCTGAAGGTGTATGCGGGCGCGCCTCACGGCCTTGCCAGCACGCATCAGGAACAGTTCAACGCCGATCTGCTCGCCTTCATCAAGTCCTGATCCACCGGCCCGTTCACGCCCTTGGACGGCGCCTGGCGGGCGCGTCGGACCGATCCATGTTCACCCTGCCCCGCACCGCGACAGCCCCCTTCTGTCCGTCAGAAGTTCGTGGCAGCGTCCCGGTTTCTTCACGGGCGCCTCTCTTGCAGCGGATGCTGCGGATGGCCGGGCCGGGGCTCTTGGTGGCGGTCGGCTACATGGACCCGGGAAACTGGGCCACCGACATTGCCGCGGGCTCGCAGTTCGGCTATGCCCTTCTGTGGGTCGTGCTGCTGTCGAGCCTCACAGCCATGTTGCTGCAGACACTGAGCCTGCGGCTCGGCCTGGTTGCGCGGAAAGACCTGGCCCGCGCTTGCCGCGACCGCTACGGACCGCGCGTCAACCGAGCGCTCTGGCTGATGGCCGAAATTGCCATCGTCGCCTGCGACGTGGCCGAGGTGCTCGGCAGCGCGCTCGCCTTGCACCTGCTCTTCGGGGTGTCGCTGCCGACCGGGATTGCGATCACCGCGTTCGACACCGTGATCGTCCTCGGCTTGCAGGGCAAGGGCTTTCGGCACGTCGAAGCCATCGTGCTCGGGCTGGTGGTCACCATCTCGGCCTGTTTTGCGGTCGAGCTGGCCCTGGTCGGGCTGGACTGGTCAGCGGCCGGGCGTGGGTTCATGCCGAGCGGGCCTTTGCTTCACGACCCTCAGGCGTTGTTGCTCGCCATCGGCATCCTCGGCGCCACCGTGATGCCGCACAACCTTTACCTGCACTCCTCGATCGTCCAGACCCGCCACATCGCTCCCGACGAACCCAGCCGGGTGGATGCGATCCGCCTGTCGATCCTGGACACGGTGGTGTCCCTGTCGCTCGCGCTGCTGGTCAATGCAGCGATCCTGATGCTGGCGGCTTCGGCGTTTCACACGACCGGGCATCGGCAGGTCACGGAAATCCAGGACGCCTACCACCTGCTCGATCCGCTGGTCGGCGGCACCCTCGCGTCGCTGCTGTTCGGCCTGGCCCTGCTCGCCGCCGGCCAGAGTTCCACGTTCACAGGAACGATTGCCGGGCAGATCGTGATGGAAGGCTTTCTCGATCTGCGGATTCCATGCTGGCAACGGCGCCTCATGACGCGGTCGCTCGCACTGATCCCCGCCTTCGCAGGCGCGCTGTGGCTCGGCGACGCCGGCGTCGGCAAGCTGTTGGTGGGAAGCCAGGTTGTCTTGAGCTTGCAGCTGCCGTTTGCCATCTGGCCGCTGGTGCGCCTCACGAGCGACCCGGCGGGTCGCTGGTGCGCCTCACGAGCGACCCGGCGCTGATGGGCCGTTTCGCCAACGGGCCGTGGCTGAAGTCTTCCGCCTGGAGCCTTTTCGTCGTGATCAGCGTCGCCAACGTCTGGCTGCTCGTCACGATGGTGCGCTGAGGGTTTCTGCGCGTTGCACAGTGCCGCGCTTCAACGCGCGAGCCACTGAAAAAGCTCGACCACCCCCCTCGGCGCGCGCTTCAAGGCGTCTGACCACGGCGGCGCCGTGTCGGCTGCCACCTTCGACGGCGCGACCGCCGTTCGCGGCAGCAGACGCGCCCTCGGCGCCCTCAACCCGCGAGACGCCATGCTCAGAATCCATCACCTCGGCCATTCCCAGTCCGAACGCATCATCTGGCTCTGCGAAGAACTGGGGCTTGCCTACGAGCTTCGGCATTGCACGCGCGACCCCGTCACCCTCCTCTCGCCGCCGGAGCTGAAGGCGCTGCATCCGCTGGGCGCGGCTCCGCTGGTCGAGGACGGTGATCTGCTGCTGGCCGAGTCGGCCGCGATCGTCGAATACATCATCGTCAAGCACGGCGGCGGCCGACGTCATGAGCGTGTTCTCGCTCACCACCATGCGTCGATTCCAGCCGCTCGATCTGGCGCCCTATCCGAACCTGCGCGCCTACCTGCAACGCATCGGCGAGCGGCCGGCGTATCGCCGTGCGATGGCCCGGGGCGATCCGGACTTGAGGCCGATGCTCAGCTGAGAGCTTGAGAGGCTTTCCCATGCGCCCGGCAGCTGCACCCGCGCACCGAGCAAGGGCAGGCCGACGCCCGCATGGCGACCTGGGGGGCCATGATGGCTGGCGTTCGATGTGCCTGCCGCCGGCTGAAGAGTCGCTCCGCCGGGCGGGCGGACCACCGGCCTGTCGTTCAATCGCCGCAAAGCATGACGGCCGGCCCTGAACGCGGATAGGCTCACGTTACCGCCCCGCCCGGGGCTTCCCATGATGAGCACATGAACGATTCGAACGCCTACGTCCCCCCCAAGGTCTGGACCTGGCAACAGGCCAATGGTGGCCAGTTCGCCAACATCAACCGCCCGGTGTCCGGCGCGACCTTCGAGCAAGACCTGCCCGTCGGCCGCCACCCGTTGCAGCTGTATTCGCTGGCCACGCCCAACGGCGTGAAGGTGACGGTGATGCTGGAAGAGCTGCTGGCTTTGGGCCACAGTGGCGCCGAATACGACGCCTGGCTCATCCGCATCAGTGAAGGCCAGCAGTTCAGCAGCGGCTTCGTGGCCGCCAACCCCAACTCGAAAATTCCCGCACTGGTCGACCGCAGCGGCGCCGAGCCGGTGCGCGTGTTCGAGAGCGGCGCGATCCTGCTGCACCTGGCCGAGAAGTTCGGTGCCTTCTTGCCCAGCGGCGCAGCGCGGGCCGAAGCCTTGAGCTGGCTGTTCTGGCAAATGGGCAGCGCGCCATACCTGGGCGGTGGCTTCGGGCATTTCTACGCTTACGCCCCCAGCAAGATGGAATACCCCATCGACCGCTTTGCGATGGAAGTCAAACGCCAACTCGACGTGCTGGACCGGCGCCTGGCCCTCAACCCGTACCTCGCAGGGGACGACTACAGCATCGCCGACATTGCCGTTTGGCCCTGGTACGGCGCGTTGGCCAAAGGCCAGCTGTACAGCGCCGGCGAGTTTCTGGACGTGGCCCGCTACACGCACGTGGTGCGCTGGGCCGACCAGATCGCGCAGCGCCCGGCGGCCAAGCGTGGGCGCATGGTCAACCGGGCTTGGGGGCCGCTCGACACGCAGCTCCACGAGCGCCACGAGGCCAGCGACTTCCACACCCAGACCGAAGACAAAAAGCAGGCGACGAAAGCGAGCTAGAGATGTTCACCCTCTATGACTGTTCAACCGCCCCCAGCCCGCGCCGTGCGCGCATCTTCCTGGCCGAAAAAGGTGTCGCCCACGCCACCGTTCAGGTCGACTTGCGCAGTGGCGAACAGCTCGGCCCGGCCTACCGGCTGATCAACCCGCAGTGCACGGTGCCCGCCCTGCGCTGCGACGATGGTTTGCTGCTGACCGACAACGCCGCCATTGCCGCCTACCTGGAGGCGCGCTTTCCCGAACCGGCCCTGATGGGGGTCACGCCCGCCGAAAAGGCCGACATCGCCAGCTGGAGTTGGCGCGTCGAGTTCGAGGGCCTTCTGGCGATTGCCGAGGCCCTGCGCAACAGCTCGCCGGCGATGGTGGACCGGGCGCTGCCCGGGCCGCACAACTACCCGCAGATCGCCGCGCTGGCGCAACGCGGTGTGGCCCGCGTGCAGCAGCTGCTCGTGACCTTGGATCGCCAGCTCGAGGGCCGCGAGTTCGTTGCTGCCGATCGGTTCAGCCTGGCCGACATCACGTCGGTGGTGGCCGTGGACTTCGCGCGGGTCGTGAAGGTCAAGCCCGGTGAGGCGCACCCGCACCTGCTGCGCTGGCGGGAGCGGATGGCGGCAAGGCCGTCGATGGCGCTTTGAGGGCACGCACCGCCCGAGCGCTTGACTAGCCAACCGGCAGCCGAGAGGTCATGATCGCCCGCATCCGCCAGAACCACGGACTTTGACTATGGCCGCCGGCATCTTCATCAGCTACCGCCGCGACGAGTCGCGCCACGCAGCCGGTCGGCTGGCCGAGGACCTGAGCCAGACCTTCGGCGCGGAACACATCTTTCGCGACATCGAAGGCATCGAGCTGGGTGTGGAGTTCGCGAAGTCCCTGGAACAGGCGCTCGCGGCGTGCTCGGTGATGCTGGTGCTCATCGGCCCGCAATGGCTGGACATGCCCGACCGCAAGCGCGGCGGGCGGCGCCTGGACCAGGTTGACGACTGGATACGCCAGGAAATTGCCACGGCCCTGAAGCGCGACGTGCGGGTGGTGCCTGTGCTGCTGGAAGGCACCACGTTGCCCGACGCCACCGAGCTGCCCGCCGATATCCGTTCGCTGGTGGCCCGGCAAGCCATGGAGCTGTCGGACGTGCGCTGGCGTGGCGACCTGCAGCGGCTGGTCGAGGCCTTGGCCAAACTGCCCGGCTTCGAAGACCACCGCAAAGTGGCGACCACCGGCCCCAACCGCAAGAAGCTGTGGTGGTGGGGTATCGGCCTGGCCGTGCTGGCGGCGGGCGCGGTGCAGTCGGTCATGGAAACATCGCGGCCCGCTCCGCCCCCGATGCAACAAGGCTTTCCTTCGGGCTACGGCATGCAGAGCTGCTTTTGCCCGAACCCCAACCCCGCGCCGTTGGCGCCCGAAGCCCGGTGCGCCAGCGGTCAGGTGCAGATGAACGTGTGCAACAGCGGGTGCCCAAGCGGCCAGCAGCAGGTGGCCTACGTGTGCCGGTGATCGCCGGCTCAACGCCCCCCGGGCGGCGCTGTAGGGGTGGCTGACGAAGCAGGCAGCGGAGCGGCTGTTCCGCCTGCGCACATGCGGTCGAGGAACTGCTGATCGAGGTGGTCTTTCCAGCGGCCGACCCAGCGGCCGTGCGCGAAGAAGCGGCCATACGACGCGATGGCGCCGCCGTCGGCCGTGGCCAGCAGTGCCAGCGTGTGGCGCTGCGGTGTGTGCTCCACTGCGTGGCCCACGCCGAGAGCAGCGCGCAGGTTCTGCGTGAGCACCGGGCCCATGCGCACCGCGTGCACGCCCGACTTGGGCAGCGGCGGCGCCCACGCCGCGCAGTCGCCCGCGGCGTGAACGTTGGGGTGCGAAACCGAGCGCAGGTTCGAGTCGATGCTGATGAAACCGTCGGCGCTGACGGCCAGGCCGCTGCGGCGCTGCCAGGCATGCGCTTCGGCGCCGGTGGCCCAGAGCAGCAGGTCGGCCGGGCCGAGGTGCGGCGCGTCGAACTCGGTGCCAAGATGCAACGCCACGCCGGCGCGTGCCAGCGCGGCGCGCATGGCGCGGGTTGCGCCTGGTGCCAGGCCCGGCAGCAACTCCGCGCTGCGCGACACCAGCGTGCCGTGCACCGCGCGTTGCACCGCTCTTTGCGACAACCGGTGGCGTGACCCGTCGCGAAGATGAGCCAGCACGGCGAGCAGCGTCTCGGCGCCGGCCGCACCACCGCCGACGGCAGTCACGCGCAGCGGCGTGGGCGATGCATCGAGCGTTGCTGAAAGCGGTGAAGGCTGCGCATCGACAACGGGTGCTGCGTCGAGCCTGGCAAGCACCGCCTCCCATTCGCGCTGCAGGTGGCCGAGCGGGCGCAGTGCGAGCACGCGCGTGTTCGCAATGACCGGTGCAGTGAGCGTGGAGCCGACGTTGAGCGAGAGCAGGTCGTAGCCGAGCACGGCGCCGCCGCGCAGGTGCAGTTGATGCTGCGGGGCGTCGAGCCGGTCGATTTCGTCATGCACGAAGCGCGCGCCGGCGGCGTGTGCAAGTGCGGCGAAGTCGATGCCGATCTGCTCGAACGCCCAGCGCCCGGCCAGCCAGCCCGGCACGCGCCCCGAGTACGGCGCAAGGGGGCTGGGCGATACGAGGCACAGGTCGATGCCGGGCACCGGTGCGGCCGCCCACGCCTTCAGCACCTGCGCATGGGCATGGCCGGCACCGGCCAGCACGAGCCGCTTCATGGCGCGGCCGGAGCCAGCCACGCGGGCGGCGCGTGCACCAGATCGGCGGGTTCGTCGATGTCGGCCACGGCGTCGAGTTCGGTGCAGCGCAGGCCGAGCGTGGCGACGCGCCGGCGCGTGTCGGCCATCACCGCCGCGGTGCTCCACGCCATGCCGTCGAACAGGCCGGGCGCGGGCCGGCGCAGGCCGACGAGGGCATAGCCGCCGTCGAGCGCAGGCACGAAGACAGTGTCGTGCGCGGCCAGCGCATCGCGTGCGCGGCGCAGCATGGCGGCGTCGAGCGCGGGGGCGTCGGTGCCGATCAGCAGGGCGGCGTCGACCGCAGGCAAGCCACTGTGCGCGAGGCGGCGCGCGAAGGCGCGCTGCATGCGCGCGCCCAGGTCGCCCGAACCTTGTTCGGTGAGCGCCAACTGGAACGTAGCGGCGAGGCTGCCGAACGCGGGATGCGAGGCATCGGGCGCGCAGCACACCTCCACCGGCCCGATGCCGGCGGCCACGGCCTGCCGCACCGCGTGGCCGAGCATGCGCTCGGCCAGCCGCGCCGCGCCACCCACGCCGAGCGCGGGGATGAGGCGGCTCTTGGCATAGCCGGCCAGCGGGGCCTTGGCGAATACGATGGTGGCGCACGTGTTGATCGCGCCGCTCGTTGTGTTCTTGCCCTGCGCAGCGGCGCTCACCGGTACAGGCCCGCCAGGTCCTCGGCCTTGGTTCCACGCCAGTAGCGCCAGCGCAGCCGCCACATCAGTGCCATGGTGCGCCACACGCCGAACTCGTCCCAGCGCCGGCCCGACGTGCGCACCCGCAGCCGCAGACACGCCGGCGGGCCGGCGCGGCGCAGCCGGCGCGAGATCTCGATGTCTTCCATCAGCGGCTGATCGGGGAAGCCCCCGACGGCATCGAACGCCGGCCGCGTGACGAAGATCGCCTGGTCGCCGGTGGCAATGCCGCTCAGCCGCGAGCGCAGGTTCATGAACGCTGCAATCACGGGCAGCAGCGGCGACACCCCGTCGATCGCCACGTCGAACCGGCCCCAGGCATGGCCTTGCAGCGCGCCCTGCAGGGCTGCCTGCGCGCCGGCGGGCAGGCGCGTGTCGGCATGCAGGAACAGCAACACATCGCCCTGCGCACACGCGGCGCCGGCGTTCATCTGCCGCGCCCGACCGCGCGGCACCAGAAGCAGCGCATCCGCCAAGCCGGCGCAGGCAGCGCGGGTCGCGTGGTGGGCCTCTTTGCGGCCACCGTCGACGACGATCACCTCCGCGCCTTCGCGGCGCCAGCCCGCCAGCGCGCGCAGCGCGTCGCCAAGGGTTGCGGCCTCGTTCAGCACCGGCACGATGATCGACACACGTGGCTTGTTCATGCAGCCTTGAGCGCACCGCCGCAACTGCTGCCCTGGCCCGCCGTGCAGCCGTAGCAATGGTCGGCCACGTGCACCGTGCGGCCTTGCAGCTCGGTGTGGAGCAGGTCGCGCAGGTGCGGCCGCGCGTGGGCCGCTGGCAGTGGCAGCCCGAGCATCTGGTTGAAGTCGCAGTCGTAAAGGAACCCTTGCCAATCGACGCTGACGAGCGTCTTGCACATCACCGCCTCCAGGTTCGCAGTCTGGAACGACGCCTTCAGCAGGTCCATGTAGGGCTTGAATTCACCCTTCGTCACGAGCGTGCTGCCGAAGCGCTGAATGGGCATGTTGGCCAGCGCGAACAGCTCGTTGAAGACGATGCCGAAGTGCTCGCCCAGCTCGCGCTTGTAGTCGGCCTGGAGTTGCGTTTGCTCGGGCGGCAGCACGGGGCCTTGCGGGTTGTAGACGAGGTTTAGTACCTTGCCCGTGCCCGGTACGCCGTAGCCCAGCGCGTTGAGCTGTTGCAGGGCCGCGATGCTCTTGTCGAACACGCCTTCGCCACGCTGCCGGTCGACGCGCTCGATCGAATAGCACGGCATCGACGCGACCACTTCCACGCTCTCGTCGGCCAGAAAAGCGGCCAGGTCTTCCTGGCCGGGCTCGAACAGGATGGTGAGGTTGCAGCGGTCGATCACGCGCACACCCATCGCGCGCGCGGCGCTGACGAGGCGGCGAAAGTGCGGGTTCAGTTCGGGGGCGCCGCCGGTGAGGTCGAGCGTGGCGATGCGGGCTTCGCGCAGCACGTCGAGCACGGTGTCGGTGGTGGCGCTGTCCATCGCTTCGGTGCGGTTCGGGCCGGCGTTCACGTGGCAGTGCAGGCAGCTCTGGTTGCAGCGGTAGCCCAGGTTGACCTGAAGCGTCGACAAGCGGGCGCGCCGGGTGGCGGGGAAGTCGGTGCGCATCAACAGCGGCAAGGTGGCGTGCATTCGGAAGGCCTGGTTTGGAGATGAATCGAAGTTCCGAAGAATGCCCGAACTGGCAAGCCCGCGTCGGCACGTCAGCGCGCCAGCGCGCCGAAACAGCCGTGTCAAGCAAGGGCGAGCCCCACTCTGTCGTAGCGGCGGTGCAGAACCTTTCATCGGAAAGTTCTGCACGGCATCGGCCGACAGACGGCTGCCGCCGTTCACGCTAGGCTCGGCCGACTCCACACACCCAAGGTGATGCTCTTGAACAAACGCTGGTGGCTCGCTACCCTGTTGCTGCTGGTGATTGCGGCCTTCTTCGCGCTCGGCCTGCAGCGCTTCTTCACGCTGGCCGCCGTCAAGGAAAGCCAGGGCACGCTGACCGCGTGGCGCGACGCGCAGCCGCTTACCGCTGCGCTTGCGTTCTTCGCCGTGTACGTGGCCATGGCGGCCCTGTCGATCCCCGGTGCGACCGTGCTCACGCTCGCGGCGGGCGCGCTGTTCGGCCTGGGCTGGGGCACGCTGATCGTGTCGTTCGCCTCCAGCATCGGCGCGACGCTGGCCTTTCTGGTGGCGCGCTGGTTGCTGCGCGACTGGGTGCAGACGCGTTTTGCCGAGCGGCTGAAGGCGCTGAACGCGGGCATCGCGAAAGACGGGGCGTTCTACCTGTTCACCTTGCGGCTGGTGCCGGCGCTGCCGTTCTTCGTGGTGAACCTGGCGATGGGCCTGACGCCGATCCGCCCCCGCACGTTCTACTGGGTCAGCCAGCTCGGCATGTTCGCGGCCACGGTGGTGTACGTGAACGCCGGCACGCAGCTCGCGAACATCACATCGCTCGCGGGCATCGTGTCGCCCGGAGTGTTGGGCTCGCTGGTGCTGCTGGGCCTGTTCCCGCTCGCCGCACGCAAGGTGAGCGACGCGGTGCGCGCGCGCAAGGTCTATGCGGGCTGGACCAAGCCGCAGCGCTTCGAGCGCAACCTCGTCGTCATCGGTGCGGGCTCGGCGGGCTTGGTCACGGCCTTGATCGCGGCAACGGTGCGGGCCAAGGTCACGCTGGTCGAGAAGCACCTGATGGGCGGCGACTGCCTGAATACCGGCTGCGTGCCGTCGAAGGCGTTGATCCGTTCGGCGCGGCTCTTGTCGCATATCGCCCGGGCACCGGAGTTCGGTATTCGTTCGGCCCATGCGGAGTTCGATTTCGCGGAGGTGATGGAACGCGTTCAACGTGTCGTTAAGACCATCGCGCCGCACGACTCGGTGGCGCGCTACACCGCGATGGGGGTCGACGTGGCGCTGGGCACGGCGCGCATCACGAGCCCGTGGGAGGTCGAGGTGACGCGCGCCGACGGCACGCTGCAGCGGCTGACGACACGCGCCATCGTCATCGCCGCCGGGGCACGGCCGGTCGTGCCCGAGTTGCCGGGCATCGAGCAGGTCGAGGTGCTCACGTCCGACAACGTCTGGAGCCTGCGCGTGCGCCCCGAGCGGCTGCTGGTGCTGGGCGGCGGCCCCATCGGCTGCGAACTGGCGCAGGCCTTCGCGCGCCTGGGCTCGCGCGTGACCCAGGTCGAGATGGCACCGCGCCTGCTGGTGCGCGAAGACGACGACGTGTCGGCGATGGTGCTGGCGCGCTTCACAGCCGAGGGCATCGATGTGCGGCTGGGCCACGCGGCGAAGCGCATCGACGCTGTGAACGGCGAGCGCACGCTGATCGCCGAACACGAGGGGCGCGAGGTGCGCCTGCCGTTCGACGCGCTGCTCGTGGCAGTGGGGCGCAGTGCCAACCTCACGGGCTACGGGCTCGAAGAGCTGGGCGTAGCCACGGGCAAGACGGTCGAAGTGAACGGCTACCTGCAAACCAGCCTGCCCAACATCTACGCTGCAGGCGACGTAGCCGGGCCATACCAGTTCACGCACGTCGCTGCGCACCAGGCCTGGTATGCGGCGGTGAACGCATTGTTCGACCCGTTCAAGAAGTTCACGGCCGACTACCGCGTGATCCCGGCCGCGACCTTCATCGAACCCGAGGTCGCCCGCGTCGGCCTGAACGAGCGCGAGGCGGCCGAGCGAAAGATCAAGGTGGAAGTCACGCGCTACGGCATCGACGACCTGGACCGCGCCATCGCCGACAGCGAAGCCCACGGATTCGTGAAGGTGCTGACGGCGCCGGGCAAGGACCGCATCCTCGGCGCGACCATCGTGGGCGACCATGCGGGCGAACTGCTCGCCGAGTTCGTGCTCGCCATGAAGCACGGCATCGGCCTCGACAAGATCCTCGGCACCATCCACACCTACCCGACGATGGGGGAGGCGAACAAGTACGCCGCCGGCAACTGGAAGCGCGCCCACGCGCCACAGCGGGTGCTGGCGTGGGCCGAGCGGTTCCATGCATGGCGGCGCAGGTAGGCCGCAGGAATCAATCGAACACCGGCACCACGTCGTCCTTCAAGCGACCGCGCGCATGCTCGTAGTCGGGCAGCACCGAGCGCACCACGTCCCAGAAGCGCGGGCTGTGGTTCATCTCCCGCAGGTGCGCGAGTTCGTGGGCCACGACGTAGTCGATGGTCGACATCGTGAAATGAATGAGCCGCCAGTTCAGGCGGATCGAACCATCGGCGCTGGCGCTGCCCCAGCGGGTTTGTGCCGACGACAAACTCAGGCGCTTGTAGCGCACGCCGAGTTGCGCGGTGAAGTGCTGGCAGCGCTCTTCGAACACGCGCCGCGCCTGGCGCTGCAGCCAGCTCTGCACGCTGTCGCGGATCTGCGCGGCGGTGGCGGTGTGCGGCAGGCCGATGTGCAGCGTGAGGCGCGGCATGCCGGGCAGCGCGGCGCCGTCGGTGTTCAGCAGCGCACCACCTTTCGTGGTGCCCGCGCGCGGGTCGAGCACCACGATCACGGGCTCGCCGAGGAAGGGTATCGACGTGCCGTCGCGCCAGTCGACCTTCGCTGCTTGCAGGCGCTGCGCGCGCTCCTGCTGCTCGGCGAGCTTGCGCAGGATCCATACGCCCTTCTCCCGGAGTGCGGCTTCAACGTCGCCCACGCCGACCCACTTCGGCGCGTTGACGCAGAGGCCCTCGACGCCGACGACGAAGCCGATGCTGCGGCGCTTGGAGCGCTTGAATTCATAGGCCACGAGATGGTCGCGCAGGACGATCTCGCGCGCGGCCTGCGGGTGGCGGAAGACGGCGGGGGCGAGCACGCTGGACAAGGTGGCGGACGGCTCAGAGGTGCGGTGCGACGCGGGAGCCGCTGGCGGTTGCGGCGCCTGCGAGATGGGCGCTCGCGGCTGGGGTGGAGCCACCGGCACGCCGACTGAAACGACAGCCGGTACCGCGGCCGGCACCAGCGCGTCCCCGAACAGTTGGAGCTGCGAGGCGTCGGGGGCGGCGGCACGTCGCGTCATGGGCGCCGAGTTTAGCGGGGCGCTCCGCTCGCGCCGGCGCCGGCGCTGGCGTTGGTGCCGGCGCTGGTACCGCTGTAAGCCTCGGGGTCGAGGCGGTGCATCTCGGCTTCGATCCAGGCCTCCACCTCGCGCATCAGCTCGTCGGGCTCGCGGCCCGTGGTGGGAATGGGGTGGCCGATGGACACGTCGATCACTCCCGGGCGCAGCACGAAGCTCTTGCGCGGCCAGCAGCGCGCCGAGGTCACGGCAATGGGCACCACCGGCCGCCCGGTGGTGATGGCCAGCCGAGTGCCACCGCTCTTGTAGGTGCCGCGCCCGCCGCGGGCCGCGCGCGTGCCTTCGGGAAACATGATGACCCAGTGGCCCTTGTCCATGAAGCGCTTGCCCTGCTCGGCCACCAGGTTCCAGGCCTGTGCGCGCTTGCTGCGGTCGATGTGGATCATGTCCATGCGCGCCATGGCCCAGCCGAAGAACGGGATGTAGAGCAGCTCGCGCTTGAACACGTAGCACAGCGGGTGCGGCATCAGGCCGGGGAAGGCGAACGTTTCCCAGGTCGACTGGTGCTTGGGCAGCAGCACCACCGGCGAGTCGGGCAGGCGCTCGAAGCCGTGCAGCCGCGCGTGCACGCCGCAAATCACCTTCGCGCCCCAGATGCTGGTGCGCAGCCAGCCCACGCACATCCAGTAGACGGTATCGCCACGCACGAAGATGGAAACCACCAGCACGGCCAGTGCCCACGGCACCACGGTGACCGCCATGAACAGCACGAACAGCGCCGAGCGGATGGGGTTGAAGAAGGCGCCCATCAGTCGAGCCTGCCGAAGCCGGAGTCGGTTTCGCCGGAGGCGCTGCGGTCGGCTCGCTCGCGCCGCACCATGTACTCGGCGAATGCCGCCAGGTCGGCGTGAACCTGCGTGCCGGGCACTTGCGCGCACAGCTCGGCCAGCTGCGCGTCGCTGAGCGCGGCGGCCTTGCCGGTACGCACCAGGTGCGGCTCGCAGCCCACGGCCACGCCGGCCTGCAGGTCGCGCAGCGAATCACCGACCACCGGCACGTCTTTCAGGTCCACCGAGAAGCGCTCGCCGATCTGCACGAACAGGCCCGGCAAGGGTTTGCGGCAGGTGCACAGGTCGTCGGGTGCGTGGGGGCAGAAGAACACCGCATCGATGCGCCCGCCCTGCTTGGCCAGCAACTGGTTCATCTTGATGTGCATCGCATTCAGCGTGGCCATGTCGTACGTGCCGCGCCCCAGGCCCGACTGGTTGGTGGCGACCACCGTGTGCCAGCCCGCGTGGTTGAGCCGCGCAATGGCTTCGAGCGCGCCGGGGATCGGCACCCATTCCTCGGGCGACTTGACGAAGTCGTCGCGGTCTTCGTTGATGGTGCCGTCGCGGTCGAGGATGATGAGTTTCATCGGGGTCATGTGAGAGCCTCAGCGGCGCGGCGGCGGGCCCAGGCGACGATGGCGTCGATGGGTTGCTGCGGGTCGAGTTGCCGCTTTCGCTGCTCCAGCGTAGCGGAAGTGATCATTCGTTCCTTCAGCATCACGACGATAAAGCGCGCGTCTTTTGCCCGCTGCGCGACGCACTTGATGGCAGCAGCCGCTCGAATGACATGCTCAAGTTGTTCGCGCGTCATGTGCGACGCGCCTCACGCAAGAGTTCGCGGCGCTCGGGCTCCGAAATCAGAACGCCGATCGGCGAGACGCTGCGCACGACCGTCGCGTGCTCGTCGTCGGCGCAGATGACGGTGTCGAAGTCGTCGATGGGCAGTTCGAGAAGGCGCTCCCATTCGTCCCAATAGATGTCCGAGCGGGTGCGACCGGACTGCTCACGCCAGCGGTGCAACAGTGCTCGAACCTCGCCGATGCGCGCGGGCTCGGCGCGCAGCCGAGCAACGGCCAGCCGGTGCGCCGCCTGCAAGAAGACCTCGATTCGTCGCTGGCGATCCATGGTCTCGATTATCGGGTTTGCCGTATCAACTCGCGAGCTTGGAGAGATCGGCCACCCGGTTCATCGCGGCGTGCAGCGTGGCGAGCAAGCCGAGGCGGTTGGTGCGCAGGGCCGGGTCTTCGGCGTTGACCATGACGGTGTCGAAGAACGCATCGACCGGCGCCTTCAATGCGGCGAGCGTCTTGAGCGAGCCGGCGTAGTCGCCGCCTTCGTACTGCGCATCGGCCTGTGGGCGAAGCCGCTTCAACGCGCTGGCCAGCGCCTGCTCGGCGGGCTCATGCAGCAACTCGGCGGCCACGTTGGCCACCATCGGGTCGGCGCTCTTCTTCAGGATGTTGGTCACGCGCTTGTTCGCGGCCGACAGCGGTGCGGCTTCGGGCAGGGCGGCGAATGCACGCACTGCGTCCATGCGCTGGCGCACGTCGGCCAGGTGCTGCGGCTTCATCGACAGCACGGCGTCGACCTCCTGGGCGCTGAAGCCTTCGTCGCGCAGCGTCACGGCCAGGCGGTCGAGCACGAAGGCGCCAAGCTCGGCACGCGGGTCGTGAGACAGCAGGCCGGCGAACGTGGGCACGGCGATTTCGATCAGCTGGTTCAGGCCCAGGGGCAGGCACTTTTCGACCAGCAGGCGGATCACGCCGAGCGCGTGGCGGCGCAGGGCGAAAGGGTCCTTGTCGCCGGTGGGCAACTGGCCGATGCCGAACATGCCGACCAGGGTTTCGAGCTTGTCGGCCAGGGCCACCACCTCACCCACCGGGCCGCGCGGCAGGGCGTCGCCAGCGAAGCGCGGCTTGTAGTGGTCTTCGATGGCCCAGGCCACGTCGGTAGCGATGCCTTCGTGCTGTGCGTAGTAGCGGCCCATCGTGCCTTGAAGCTCAGGAAACTCGCCGACCATGTCGGACACGAGGTCGGCCTTGGCCAGGGTTGCAGCCTGGGCTGCCGAAGCCGCGAGCGCATGCCCGCCGATGGCCGCGCCGATGTGGCGTGCAATCGCCGCCACGCGCACTGAACGCGCACCCAAGCTCCCGAGCTTGCCGTGATAAACCACCTTGTCGAGCCCCGCCACGCGCGACTCCAACGTGCGCTTGCGGTCCTGGTCGAAGAAGAACTTCGCATCCGCCAGCCGTGGCCTGACCACGCGCTCGTTGCCCTCGATCACGCGGCTCGCATCGTGCGGGGTGATGTTGCTGACGACGAGAAACTGGTTCGTCAGCGCGCCGGCGGCGTCGAGCAACGGGAAGTACTTCTGGTTCGCCTTCATCGTGAGGATCAGGCACTCCTGCGGCACGCTCAGGAATTCGGCCTCGAAGCGGCACAGCAGCACGTTGGGGCGCTCGACCAGGGCGGTGACTTCGTCGAGCAAGGCGTGGTCGTCGATGGGCGCGAGGCTGGGGCCTGCCATGGCGGCCACAGCGGCCAGCTGGCGCACGATCTCGGCACGACGCGCGGCGAAGCTCGCGATCACCGCGCCTTGGGTTGCCAGCAGCTCGGCATAGTGGTCGGCGTCGGGCAGCACCAGCGGGTCTTGCGCGGCCTCGAAGCGGTGGCCGTTAGTGTTGCGGCCTGCGGTCAGGCCGAGGGCTTGCACCGGCACCACGTCGGCACCCCAGAGCGCGACCAGACCGTGTGCCGGGCGTACGAAATGAACGCTGGTCCAACCGTCGGCGAGCTGGTATTGCATGACCTTCGGGATGGGCAGGTCGGCCAGCGCCTTGTCGAGCGCCTTCTGCAAGCCTTCGGCGAGGGTGGCGCCCTTGACCATGCTGTCGAGAAACAGCGCTTCGGCCTTGCCGTCGATGGCTCGCCTCAGCTTCGAGACCACCGATGCGTCGGCACCCAGGCTCGCCAACTTCTTGAGCATGGCGGGCGTTGGCTGGCCACTGGCGTCGAGGCCCACGCTGAGCGGCATGAGCTTGTGCGATACGGCCTTGGCGTCGGCCTGCGGCCGCACCGCCGACACATGTCCCGCGAGGCGGCGTGGCGACGCGAACGGCGTGACCACCGACTCACCCGTCGCGAGGCCCTGGGCCTTCAGGCTCTCAGCCAGCGCACTCGCAAACGCCTCGCCCAGCTTCTTCAACGCCTTGGGCGGCAGTTCCTCGACGAACAGTTCGACGAGCAGGTTTTGGGTCGTCATCACGCGGCCTTCTTCTCGGTTTGGCGCGCGATCTGCGCCGCAACTTCATCGGCCCATGCCTTCGGCGCCATCGGGAAGCCGAGCCGCGCGCGGCTGTCGAGGTAGCTCTGCGCCACGGCCCGCGCGAGGTTGCGAATGCGGCCGATGTAGGCCGCCCGCTCGGTCACGCTGATGGCACCGCGCGCGTCGAGCAGGTTGAAGCTGTGGCCGGCCTTCAGCAACTGCTCGTAGGCCGGCAGCGCCAGTTGCTCGCCCATCAGGTACTTGGACTGCTTCTCGTGCGCTGCAAACGCAAGGAGCAGGAACTCCACGTCGCTGTGCTCGAAGTTGTAGGTGCTTTGCTCGACCTCGTTCTGCTTGTACACATCGCCGTAGGTCAAGCCGTCGGTCCAGGTCAGGTCGTAGACGTTGTCCACGCCCTGCAGGTACATGGCCAGCCGCTCCAGGCCGTAGGTGATCTCGCCGGTGATGGGCTTGCAGTCGATGCCGCCGACCTGCTGGAAGTAGGTGAACTGCGTCACCTCCATGCCGTTCAGCCACACCTCCCAACCCAGGCCCCAGCAGCCGAGCGTGGGGTTCTCCCAGTCGTCTTCGACGAAGCGGATGTCGTTTTGCTTGAGGTCGAAACCCAGCCCTTCAAGCGAGCCGAGGTAGAGCTCCAGGATGTTCGCCGGCGCGGGCTTCAGCACCACCTGGTACTGGTAGTAGTGCTGCAGGCGATTGGGGTTCTGGCCGTAGCGCCCATCTTTCGGCCGGCGGCTCGGCTGCACGTACGCCGCCTTCCACGGCTCGGGCCCGAGCGCGCGCAGGAAGGTGGCCGTGTGGCTGGTGCCCGCGCCCACTTCCATGTCGTAGGGCTGGAGCAGCGCACAGCCCTGGCGGGCCCAGTAGTCCTGCAGCGTGAGGATGATTTGCTGGAAGCTGAGCATGGGCGGGTTGCAGGTGGGCGCCAAAGCGGACGCGAAAGGGTGAGCCGCGAATTTTAGGGGCGCGCCGGGGCGCGGGCGTCAGCGCCTTGGCGCGCGGGCCCGCTTCGCGACGGCGCAGGCTGTGACGATCACCGCCGCCAGCAGCAGTAGCGGCCACAAGCCGAAGCGCTGCGCCCACCCGGCGAACGGCGTCAGGCCGGTACGGCCTTGCACGGTGGCCATGAGCACGCCCTGCGTGAACGGCGCCAGGCTCGCGGTCACGCGGCCGTTGTGGTCGATCACGACCGTGGCGCCGGTGTTCGTGGCGCGCAGCATCGGGCGCTGGAACTCGAGCGTGCGCATGCGCGAGATCTGCAGGTGCTGGTGCACGGCGACGGTATCGCCGAACCAGCCGATGTTGCTGATGTTGGCGAAGATCGTCGGCGCCTCGGTGTCGCTCGTGAAGCGCGCCGCTAGCTCTTCGCCGAACAGGTCTTCGTAGCAGATGTTCGCGGCGATGCGCTCGCCTTTTACGTCGAACGAGGGCGCGCTGACGGGCCCGCGGTTGAAGTCGCCGAGGGGAATGTTCATCAACTCGGTGAACCACCGGAAGCCGGTGGGAATGAACTCGCCGAACGGCACCAGGTGGTGCTTGTCGTAGCGGTAGAAGCCATCGGGCAGCGCAGCAGTGCCTGCCGCAATCCCCGCCGCCGAGTTGGTGTAGCCGTGCTCCTCGTCGCCCAGCGGCAGGCCGATCAACGCGGCGCGGCCGGGCTGGCGGAAGTGCTGCAGCAACTCCTGCCAGTAGCCGGGGTCGAGCTGACTCGGGAGCAACGGAATGACGGTCTCGGGCGCCAGCACCAGGTCGGCATCGGCCGCGAGCAGGTGTTCGCGCGCCCAGGCCAGCGCCTTGGGCATCAGCTCGACCGCGAACTTCTCGTCTTGCGCCACGTTGCCTTGCAGCAGCGCCACACGCAACGTTCCGCTCGGCTGCGTGAAGCCGCCGGGGCCGATCAGGGGCGTGGCCGCAAGCACCGCCACCATCGCGACCATCGCGAGCGCACGCGAGCGCCGTGGCTGCGCCAGCACCGGCCACGCCGTGAGTGCTGCGACCATGAAGCCGATGCCGTACGCGCCGACCCACGGGGCGAATGCGGCCAGCGGCCCGTCCACTTGCGCGTAGCCGCTGGCGACCCACGGGAAGCCGGTGAAGATCACGCCGCGCGCCATTTCCGCCAGCAGCCAGAGCGCCGCGAAGAGCAGCGCGTCACGCCAGCCACAGCCACTGCGCCAACGCGCGAACACCGCCATGCCGAGTGCCAGGTACAGCGCGAGGAACGCGCTGAGCAAGGCAATGGCCAGTACCGTCAGCCACGCCGGCAGGCCGCCGTAATGGTGCATGCTGATGAAGAGCCACCAGGTCCCCGCGCCGAACCACGCCGTGCCGAACGCCAGGCCCAGCCCGGCGGCCCGCCACGCCCGTGCGCCCCGCACCCGCCACACGAGCAACGCGATCACCACAATTTGCAGCGGCCACGCGAGCGGGTGCACGAACGCCAAGCTGTGCAGCGCGCCGAGCACGAGCGCGAGCGCCAGCTCCGCCACGAGCGGCCAGCGGCGCTCCTTGCGCATCAGATGTCTTGGGCGGCGGCCACGAACTCGGGCGCGCGCGTGACCTTGAACCAGCGCACCGCCCCGCCGCGCGTGAGCATCACCGAGAACACCAGCGTGCCGATGGCAACCGACTCTCCGCGCCGCGGCACGCGGCCCAGTTCGTGGGCCACGAGGCCGCCGATGCTGTCGAATTCGTCGTGCGCGAACGCGGTGCCGAAGGTCTCGTTCACGGCCGTGATGTCCACATCACCCGCGACGCGCTGGCTGCCATCGGCCAGGGTGTAGATGCCCGACTCGCCGTCCTTGTCGTCGAATTCGTCTTCGATCTCGCCGACGATCTCTTCGAGCACGTCTTCGATGGTGATGAGCCCGGCCGTGCTGCCGAACTCGTCGATCACGATGGCGAGGTGGTTGCGGTTCGAGCGGAAGTCTCTGAGCAACTCGTTCAAGCCTTTCGACTCCGGCACGAACACCGCCGGGCGGAGCAGCGTTCGCAGGTTCAGGTCGGGCGAACGCTGCAGCTTGAGCAGGTCTTTGGCCATCAGGATGCCGATGACGTTCTCGCGCCGGCTCTCGTACACCGGGAAGCGCGAGTGGCCGGTCGCGATGACGCTGTGCAACAGGTCGTCGTAAGCCGCGTCGATGTCGAGCTGGTCCATGCGGCCGGCGGGCACCATCACGTCGCCGGCCGTCATGTCGGCCATGCGGATCACGCCTTCGAGCATCATGCGCGACTCGGGTGCGATCAACTCGCGCTGCTCGGCGTCGGCCAGCGACTCCATCAGCTCGTCGCGCGAGTCGGGGCCGGGAGAGACGAGCTCGATCAGCTTCCGGAACAGCGTACGCTTGTCTGCCGGCGTCGGGGGCTTGCCGACACCGCGTTGAGGGCGGCCGGGGTGGGGGTCGGACATCGCACGGGATGCGCGGCGGAGGCGGGCGCGAAGTTCAGTGGGAATCCAGCTTAACCGAAGCGCCGCGGGGCACCGGCGCACTTGCGCACTGCGCGGCTTGACACATCTGGTACCTTGAACGAGAGTCGCCGACCCCCATTTGCGTGGGCTTGCCCGTGTGGCACACCCTAGCGAACCCTTTTCAAGGCAGCACCCCTCATGGCATTGATCCCCGCCACCATCCTCACCGGCTTTCTCGGCTCCGGCTAGACCACGCTGCTCAAGCGCGTGCTGACCGAGGCCCACGGCCAGAAGATCGCCGTGATCGAGAACGAGTTCGGCGACGAGAACATCGACAACGAAATACTGGTGCAGGACAGCCGCGAGCAGATCATCCAGCTCAACAACGGCTGCGTGTGCTGCTCGATCCGCGAAGACTTGCGCACCACCTTGTCCGACCTGGCCGAGAAGAAGCGCAAGGGCGAGCTCGACTTCGATCGCGTAGTGATCGAGACCACCGGCCTCGCCGACCCGGGCCCGGTGGCGCAGACCTTCTTCATGGACGACGAGATCGCCGAAAGCTACCTGCTCGACTCGATCCTGACGCTGGTCGACGCGGTGCACGGCGACCAGCAACTGAACGACCGCCAGGAGGCGCGACGCCAGATCGGCTTTGCCGATCAGATCTTCATCAGCAAGACCGATCTCGCGAGTGCCGACAGCGTCGACGCGCTGATCCACCGCGTCAAGCACATGAACCCGCGCGCGCCGCTGACCAAGGTGAACTTCGGCGAGGTGCCGATCGCGTCGGTGTTCGACCTGAAGGGCTTCAACCTGAACGCCAAGCTCGACATCGACCCCGAGTTCCTGAACGCCGACCCGCACGCCGGCCACGACGCGCACGAAGGGCACGACCATGCTCCCGGCGAACACTGCGACCACCCGCATCACCACGTGCACGATGACGACGTCAAGTCCTTCGTGTTCCGCTCCGACAAGGCCTTCAACCCGGCCAAGCTCGAAGACTTCCTGGGTGCCATCGTCCAGGTCTACGGCCCGAAGATGTTGCGCTACAAGGGCGTGCTGAACATGAAGGGGAGCGACCGCAAGGTCATCTTCCAGGGCGTGCACCAGTTGATGGGCAGCGACCTGGGCCCGAAGTGGGCGCCGGGCGAGAAGAAGACCAGCAAGATGGTGTTCATCGGTCTGGACCTGCCGCGCGACGTGTTCTTGCAAGGGCTTGAAGGCTGCCTCGTCTGACTGCTGGGGGTGGGGCCGGTGACGTGAAGTTTTCCCGCTTCAGGCCGGGCACAACGTGACTACAATCCGCGGCTGCCAAAACCGCGGCGCCACCCTTGCGCCCCGCCCTGAAGCACAGGGTATAACCGCCGACGCGAGGAGACTCCTGTGAGCAAGACACCGGCAAAGAAAGCGCCCCTGACCCAACACCGCCCTGTAAAAACAGCGGCAAAGGCAGTGGTCAGGGTGGCCGCCAAGACCGCCCGACCCGCCGCCAAGCCGGCGCCGAAGACCCCACCGAGACCGGTACCCAGGCCAACTGCGCCGGCACCCGCCGCAAAGGGCGCCAAGTCCACTTCTCACGCCAAGCCTCATTCCCTACCCGCCGCATCCAAATCTGCCCCGGCCAAGCCGGTGGCAGCCAAGCCTGCCCCTGTCAAGGCTGCTGCCGCACCCGCGCGCAGCAAGCCAGCGCCAGCACCCGCCCCGGAGCGCAAGCCCGTGGCCGTTGCGGCCGAGCCTGCCCCGACCATGAAACCTGCACCCGCGCCAGAACCCGTCCCCGTTGTCACCTCCGGCCCTGCCCCGCTGATCCCGCGCAAGTCCTCGCGCGGTGCGTCCAAATACGCCGCCCCTGCGGTACAGGCACCGTTGCCGCCGCCCACGTCGCGCTTTGCCGACCGCTTTGCGCCACCGCGCCCGCCGACGCGCCAGATGAAAAACCTGGAGCTCGACACCCCGCGCCACGAGCAGAAGTTCGACCCCAAGCTGGCCAACGCCTGGAAGACGAAGTCCGGGCGCGACCTGACCGAGCCCGAAGTGCTGGCCATGCCCGAGGCCGAGTACATGAACGACAAGCAGCTGGAATTCTTCCGCATGAAGCTGCAAACGTTGAAGGACGACTTGCTCAGCAACGCCGGTGAAACCACCGAACACCTGCGCGAAGACACCTCCATCGTGCCCGACCCGGCCGACCGCGCCACCATCGAGGAAGAGCACGCTCTGGAACTGCGCACACGCGACCGCGAGCGCAAGCTGCTGAAGAAGATTTCCCAATCGCTTGTGCGCATCGACGCAGGCGACTACGGCTTCTGTGACGAAACCGGCGAGCCGATCGGCCTCGGGCGTTTGATCGCGCGCCCCACCGCTACACTGTCGCTCGAAGCGCAGCAGCGACGCGAACTCAAGCAGAAGATGTTCGGCGACTGACCGCGCGGCTGCCCGCAAACCCGCGCTCACCTGCCTGCCCAACCCGCGCCCTCCGCGACATGTCGGAACCCAAAGACACGACAAGCTTCTTCCGCAAGGTCGTCAAGTTCGTGGCCAACCCGACGACGGAGTGGGCGGAACTGGGCGTGCCGACCGAAGAGGCGCGTGAAACCGAGTACGCCAAAGGCGAACTCAAGGCCATGATCGAGCGCAAGCGCCGCAACGACTTCGTGCGCAAGCGCGAGTTCGACGTCCTGCGCAAGGTGCGCCGCGAGGGCCTGACGAGCGAACAACTCGCCGCGCTGGGCGGCTCATCGCGCATCGACGACTCCGAGGCCCGCATCGGCGACATCGGCGCCCGCCCCGACAGCGGCGTCAAGGCCAAGATCGACGAAATCGAGCAGCAGATGGTGGGCGACAACGCCTATGGCAACGCGCAGCGCCGCACCCCCGAGTTCTACAACGCGCCCACCGAGCCTGCCGCCATGGACATGTTGGTGTCGCGCAAGACCCCGCCGGTGCTGCACGAAGGCGCACGCGTCGACGACCACACGCTCGAACGCATGAACCTCGCGCCGCCGCCGCCCGGTTCGGCAGCGGTGATGGGCGCTGGCATGTCGCCGCTGAGCCCGATCAGCCCGATCAACCTGGACGCCGTGGCCAGCGACTTCTCGAACCCGTTTGCGGTCGAGCTGAGCGACGTCGCCCACGATCCCGACCTCGACGAAGCCGTGATCGCATTCGCCAATGCCGACTTCGAGCAGTGCGAGCAGGCCATTGGCGCGCTCACCGGCTCCGGCGGGCCGCGCGCGCAGCATGCGGAAACCTGGCTGGTGCTATTCGACCTGTACCGCGCCATCGGGCAGCAGCACAAGTTCGAGAGTCTCGCGCTCGACTATGCACAGCAGTTCGGCTGGTCGGCACCGCAGTGGTTTTCGATGCCCAAGCTCGTGGCCGAAGCTGCGACCGACGACCGGCCGCGCAGCGCGCGCATCGAGGGCCAGGTGGGCTGGGTGTGCCCCGAGTATGTGGACGCCGAGGCCGTCGCCAAGCTGGCGTCGCTGTCGCTGCAGATGCCGCTGCCGTGGGTATTCGACTGGAGCGCACTGCGCGGCATCGACGCCGAGGCCTGCGGCCGCCTGAGCGAGGTATTCCGCAATTGGATCGGCCAGAACCTCGACATGCGGTGGATCAGCGGGGAGCGCCTGTTCACAGTGCTGGTGGATGCCGCGCCGACCGGCGTGCGCGACGCCGACCCGGCGTACTGGCAGTTGCGGCTGGATGCGCTTCGCATGACGAACCGGCCCGACCAGTTCGACGAAGCCGCCATCGACTACTGCGTGACCTACGAGGTGTCGCCGCCGTCGTGGGAGCCGGCGCGCTGCCAGGTGCGCGTGAGCGGCTCGGGCCTGAGCACCACCTCGCCGCCGCTGTCGGTGGTGAGCGATGTGTCCACGAGCTTTCTCGAATCGTGCCTGACCGAAGACACCGGCGTGGTCAACGTGGGGACGGTCGAGTTGTCGGGCCAGCTCGTCGGGGACATCAGCGCCACGCTGAAGAAGATGGACGCCGAACTGGGCGAAGCCACGATCGTGAAGGTGTCTTGCGCGCGCCTGATCCGCGTCGACTTCATTGCTGCCGGCGACCTTCTGAACTGGGTGCTGGCGCGGCGCGCCGAGAACCGCAGCGTGAGCTTCATCGAGGCGCACCGGCTGGTGGCGCTGTTCTTCGGCGCTATGGGCATCAACGAGCATGCCCGGGTCAGGGTGCGAACGGTATAGCCTTCGCATTTGCGACACCGCAAGCGCTTGATTCCAGGCGCTTGATTCCACACGAGACAGCGCCACGTAGCCTTCATGGAAAACTATCACGGCACGACCATCCTGAGCGTGCGGCGAGGCAACGTGGTTGCGCTCGGCGGCGACGGTCAGGTGACGCTCGGCACGATCATCGTCAAGTCATCGGCGCGCAAGGTGCGCAAGCTCTACCGCGAGCAGGTGCTGGCCGGCTTTGCAGGGGCCACGGCCGATGCGTTCACCTTGTTCGAACGCTTCGAAGCCAAGTTGGAAAGGCACCAGGGTCACCTCGTACGCGCCGCCATCGACCTGACGAAGGACTGGCGCACCGACCGCGTGCTGCGCCGCCTGGAGGCGATGCTCGCGGTCGCCGACCGCGAGGCCTCGCTCATCATCACCGGTAACGGTGACGTGCTGGAGCCGGAGTACGGCATCGTCGCCATCGGCTCCGGTGGCGCCTATGCACAAGCGGCGGCGCGGGCGCTGCTGCTGAATAGCGAACTGGCGCCGAAGGACATCGTCAAGAAGTCGCTCGAGATCGCCGGCGACATCTGCATTTATACGAACCAAAGCCACATCATCGAGACGCTGGACTGAGTGTTGGCCGTCATGAGCAGTTTCACTTACCGCGTCGTCGACAAGTTCCCCGAGCCAGCGTTCTCAACGCTCGCCGAAGAAGCGTTCGCAGACTACGAGCCGTCGCAATTGCTCACCGAAGTCGCAATCGAGGAAGCGGCCGCGCGGCCGGTGACTTCCAAGTTCGCTGACGAAGGCGCCCTGCGGATTGGCGCTTTCCGGGATGGCACTCTGGTGGGTTGGACACTTGCCCGCCGGGAAGGCGCAAGCGTGCTTCACATGTTCAATTCAGGGGTTGCGCCGTCGCAGCGCCGCCAGGGCATCTATTCGGCGCTCGTGCGATTGGTCATTGAACATGCCAGATTGAGTGGTCATGTGGCCGTTTCGTCGCGGCATGCGGCGAACAACAATGCTGTCATCGTGGCAAAACTCCGGTTGGGTTTCGTTGTGTCCGGCTTCGAATACTCGGAGGTCTATGGCCCGCTGGTTCGACTGACTTTTTTGATCGGGGAGCTTCGACGTACCTTGTACCGAACCCGCTCATCACCCATTCGTCGTGTGAAGCGCCCCGACGCCCTCAGAGAGACACCGCCAAGTGATTGATTCGCAAACCAAGCCCAGCATGACGCCGCAGGAGATCGTCTCCGAACTCGACCGCCACATCGTCGGCCAGGCCGGCGCGAAGCGGGCGGTGGCCATCGCATTGCGCAACCGCTGGCGGCGCCAGCAGGTGAACGAGGCGATGCGCGGCGAGATCACGCCGAAGAACATCCTGATGATCGGGCCGACCGGCGTGGGCAAGACCGAGATCGCGCGGCGTCTGGCGCGGCTCGCCGATGCGCCGTTCATCAAGGTCGAGGCGACCAAGTTCACCGAGGTCGGTTATGTCGGCAAGGACGTCGATTCGATCATCCGCGACCTCGTCGATATGGCCGTGAAGCAGGAGCGGGAGCAGGCCATGAAGCGCCACCGCACGCGCGCCGAAGACGCCGCCGAAGAGCGTGTGCTGGACATCCTGGTGCCGCCTGCGCGCACGTCCGTCAGCGAGTTCGGCTTCGCGCCGACGGGCGCGACGCCGGCCCCTCCAGCGGCCGACAGCACGGCCCGCCAGGTGATGCGCAAACGCCTGCGCGAAGGCGTGCTCGCCGACAAGGAAATAGAGATCGACGTGGCCGAGCCGAAGGCCACGCTCGAGATCATGGGCCCGCCGGGCATGGAAGAGATGACCGAGCAGTTGAAGGGCATGTTCGCCAGCGCCGGCCAGACCAAGCGCAAGGCGCGCAAGCTTCGCATTGCCGACGCGCAGAAACTGCTGATCGAAGAAGAAGCGGCCAAGCTCGTGAACGACGATGACGTCAAGACCGCAGCGCTCTTCAACGCCGAGCAGAACGGCATCGTCTTCATCGACGAGATCGACAAGGTGACTTCGCGCAGCGAATCGACCGGCCCCGAGGTGTCGCGCCAGGGCGTGCAGCGCGACCTGCTGCCGCTGGTGGAAGGCACGACCGTGAACACCAAGTACGGCATGGTCAAGACCGACCACATGTTGTTCATCGCCTCGGGCGCATTCCACCTCAGCAAGCCGAGCGACCTGATCCCCGAGCTGCAAGGCCGCTTCCCGATCCGCGTGGAGCTGGGCTCGCTCGGCGTCGATGATTTCGAGGCCATCCTGACGCAAACGCACGCCAGCCTGGTCAAGCAGTACACGCTGCTGCTCGCGACTGAAGGCGTGACGCTGGCGCTGCAACCCGGTGCCATCCGGCGCATCGCGCAGATCGCGTTCGACGTGAACGAGCGCACCGAGAACATCGGCGCGCGGCGCTTGTCCACCGTGATGGAGCGGCTGCTCGACGAGCTGAGTTTCGACGCACCGAACCGGGGTGGGCAGACGGTTGAAATAGACGCTGCCGAGGTCGATGCCAAGCTCGCCGAGCTGGCGAAGAACGAGGACTTGTCGCGCTACATCCTGTAGGCGATTCGCACAGTATCGGCGGCCTCGCCGGTACCGGCGATTCACGCGACTCCAGCGGGAGCTACCGCACCGGCTCGACCCGCACCTCGCTCTTCACCGAGTTGGCGATGTAGCACTCTTCATGCGCCTGGTGGTGCAACGCGTCGAGCTCATCTGCCGTGGGCAGGTGCTCGCCCGAGAACACGGCTTTCGGGCGCAGCGTGACGCGGGTGACGGCCATGCGGCCTTCGGCATTCCGCGACATTACCCCGATGGCTGAGTCGGCGTAGTGGTCGACGATGAAGCGGCGCTTCCCCGCAATCGACAGGAACCACAGCATGTGGCAGCTCGCAATCGCCGCGACGAAGGCTTCTTCGGGGTCGACCGCGCTCGCATCCGACATCGGCAGCGGCACCGAGTGCGGTGACGACGAGCCCGGTACTACGGCGCCACCGTCGAAACGCATCACATGGCGGCGGCTGTAGCGGTTGGACGCGAAGTCCTGCCCGTCGCGCGACCACACCACTTCGGCGCCGTACTCGGTTGCCGGGTGGGTGTCGGCACGGGTGTCGGGGTGCGTGCTCATAGCGCCAACCGGTGCGATTGCAGTTGCAGCAAGCCGTCGAAGATCAGCGTGTCGACTGTCTCGAAAGCCAGGTCGGTGATCGGCGCCAGCTTCACCGCCGCACCGCCGGTCATGATGAGCGCCGGCGCCTCGCCGGTGCGCGCGAGCAGCTTGCGGTGCATGCGCTCGACGGCGCCGGCCATGGCGTCGGCGCCGCCGCTCATCAGCGCGTCACTGGTATTGGTGGGAAAGTCGACCACCTCGCCGGTGGGCGCCTTCAGCCCGGCGGTGCCCATCTCGAGCGCACGCAGCATCAGGCCGAAGCCGGGCAGGATGAGGCCGCCGAGGAAGCGGCCGCTCGCATCGAGCGCATCGACAGTGACCGCCGTGCCCACCATCACGACCAGCGCCGGCCGCGCCGGGCCCTGCGCAAGCACGCGCTGGCGCGCGCCGATGAGCGCGACCCAGCGGTCCACACCCAGCCGGCCCGGGTGGTCATAGCCGTTGACCACGCCGCACGCCTGCGCGCTCGACGCTACCCACCGCGGCTCGACATCCCACAGTTCGAGCTGCTCTTCGACGCGGCGCTTCACCGCCTCGCCGGCCACCACACAGCCCAGCAGGCTGCCCGGTGCGGGCAGCGAACGCCACTCGGCCTCGGCCAGGTCGTCGATGGTTTCGAGAAACACCGCGCCGTGGTTGATCAGGCGTGCGCCGGGCACCGGGGCGCTGTATTGGGCCCACTTCAAACGGGTGTTGCCGATGTCGATCGCGAGGAAGGTCATGAGGTGACCGCCGCGCTCGTGCGCCCTTCCAGCAAGTCGCGCACGCGGCGCAGGGTTTGCGCAGCAGCCAGCGGGCGGGGCGGCCGGGCGATGCGCTGCTCAACCTCGTCGAGCAGGCCCACCAGTTCTTCACGGGTGCGCGCTCGGCGCAAGCGCAGCAGCGTCAGCGAGCCGGCCACCGGTGCGACGCTGCGTACGGCGCGCAACAGAATGTCGCGCGCTTCGGTGACGGCGGGGTCGGTGGTCGAGGCGGCTTCATCGTCGGCATCTCGCGGCTCGGGCCAGGCTTCGGCCAGCGCGCGGTCCTCGAAGCGTGAATCGGCCGAGACCGACTCGGGCGACAGGGTGCGCGAAGCCGGCAGCACCGAGTCGAGACCCGCAGTCGCGGTGTCGGGCACCGGCAGCGGCAGGTCCACCTCGCGCAGCGGCAGACCGACCGGCGTATCGATCAGGCCGAGCAGCACGAGGTCGTCGAAACAGGTGTCGGGCACGCCGGCCTGGACCGCCATGGTGCGCACCTCGGTCTCGCTGTGCTTGCCGTCCGCCAGGAACAGCACGGTGCGGTGGCGCTGGCTCAAGCGCAGCGCGCGGGTTCTCAGCTCGGTCTGTCCGGCGGCGGTCTTGACCGGGTGCGGTGCTGCGTCCAAGTGTCTCTCCTCAAAGTGCGGCCCGCAGTGGCAGGAATCGCTTCCTGGCCCGCCGGCCTGCCCATCCCACCGGGCGCGATTGTGCCGGCAAACCCGACGCCGGACGATGCCGACAGACCCGCAGCCGCAGCCGCTGGCTCTGCGCGCAGCTGCGGGCTCAGGCCAGCAGCGACTCGGCCAGCAGCATCGATGCCACCGGCGCTGCTGCGTCGGGCGCGGCCCCTTGGGGGCCTTGCAACAGCGCGCGCAAGGCCAGGCCGGCGACTGCAGGGTAGGCGCGCTGCGCGTCGCGCAGCATGTCGGCCGCGAGCCGGTGCAGCTGCGCGGTCGAGGCGCGCAGGCGGGCGCGGAACTGAGCATCGTCGAGCGTATCGAGCAGGCTGCGGTTCAGCTCGGCGAACCACGGCAGCGCCGCCTGGTCGAGCATGACTGCCGGGTTGCGTTTCGCACTGTGCGCCGACCATTCGCGCACGAAGGCCTGTACCGCCAGGTTGAGCTGCTGGCACTGCGCCAGCTCGGTGCGCAAGTGCGACATGGCGCCCAGGTCGGCGAGCCGGTTCTGGAAGAACAGCTGCGACAGCACGCCCCAGTAGTACGCGTAGTCCCAGATCACTTTCGCGGGCAGCACCTCGGGGTCGCCGAACAGGCCGTACTGGTCGGTGTACAGCGCCAGCGTGCTGTCGTAGAACGAGTGGTAGATCTGATCGAAGAGCTGTGCATGCGCACCCAGCGGCCGGCCGGCGCGGTCGAGTGCGATCAGCTCGGTGATGTAGGTGTTGCCGATGGCGATGAAGTCGCTGCCGGGCGAATAGAACGGGTCGAGGAACAAGCCCGCTTCGCCAGTGAGCGCCCAACGCTCGGCCGAGAACACCTGCTTGCAGGCATAAGAGAAGTTGCGGAGATGCGCGAAGTCTTGCAGCAGGTGGCGCTTCGGGTCGAGCTCGTCGAACAGGCGCGGCTGGTATTGCGCGAGCCACACCATTGCCTTGTCGAAGGTGTCGAAGCGTTCCAGCGGGTGCATGCGCGGGTCGGCCACGATGCCCACCGAGTGCGAGCCCGACGCAAGCGGGATCAACCACACCCAGTAGCCGTTGCCGACGAGGTGGTTGGTGGACAACCAGCGTGCCCGCGGCGTGCAACGTGCCTGCCAGGCCGGGTTGTCGGACCACTCGTCGATTTCGATGCGGCTCTGGACGCGAAACCACACCGCGTTGCACGTGTGCGCATTCGGCTGCGCCAGCCCGAGCTGGCGCTTGATGAGCCCGGCGCGACCGCAGGCATCGACCACCCAGCGCGCGCTGAACGCATGCGCCACGCCGGCGCGCTCAGCCGTGACGTGGTGTTCACCGCCATCCGCCGCCAGCCCGATGCTGCGCACCAGCGTGGCATCCATGAAGCGCACGCCGCGCCGCAGCACTTCTTCACCGAGAAAGTTCTCGAAGATGCCGCGGTCGAGTTGGTAGCTGGCCACAGTCAGCGGCGTGCTCGCGCCGATCTCGGTGACCTGGTCGATGTCGCGCCGGCCTTCGCTGAAGAAGAAGCGGAAGCCGAACTTCTTCAGCTGCGAAGCCTCGAGGTGGCCCTTCAGGCCGAGCACCTCGCTGAAGTAGTGCGCACCGATCTCGACCGTCGATTCGCCGACCTTGTGCGCCGCTTCGGGCACCGGGTGGCTGCGGCGCTCGAGCACCAGCAGGTCGATGTCGGCGAAGCGCCGCTTCAGTTGCAGCGCGAGCGACAGGCCCGCCAGGCCGCCGCCGACGATGACGACATCATGGCGCTGTGGCGTTGCAGCGGCAGCCACACCGTGCACGCGCTCATTCATCGGCAGATTCATCGGCACAGTATGAGCGTTCGGCATGCAGTGCCGCCACACCGACCTGCAATGCGAGTTGCTCGGACAAGGGCAGGACCACCGGGTCGTCGCATTCGCGCGCCAGCGCTTCGAAGAGCGGCAGCGCATCGGCCATCGCATTGCCTTGCAGCGCTTGCGCAGCCGGTGACCGCAACGCGGTGCGCTCGCGTGCGCCGGGCCGCAGTAGCCATTCGAGGCTCGCCCTGCTTCGCGGACTGCGCTCGGGCGAGAGCACCAGCGCCACCGCTAGCACGCCCTCGCTCGCGGTGACCGACGCGAGCGGGCCGCAGGCGGCCATGTCGTAGCCCACCAGCAGCACCGGGCGCGACTCGGCCGCGCATTGCACCAGTGCTTCCAGCAGGCCGGCCGCGAAGCTGCACAGGTGCGCGCTGACGGCGGTGCTGGCCTGCATGCAGCCGGCACTCATCGTCCAATGGCCCGACGCGGCGTTGTGCACCGAGTTGTGGAACTTCGTCGGTGACACCCCCAGCGGCGCATTTACAAGCATGCTGCACACATAGTCGGTCAAGCCCAGGTCGCCGTGCGCCGACGTGAACACGCTGAGCAACGCGGCCGGCGGAGTGCCCGCGAGTGCCACCGCGTGCTGTGCCACTTCGAGCGCGAGCGCCACCGTGTCGGGTGCGCGGCGCCGCTCGGCAGCGGGCAGCAATTCGGCGAGGGGCCGGCGCAGTGGCGGCGTCACCGCCTCGCCTTCGCCACGCAACGCGGCGCGCGCCACACCCCAACCCGGCAGCCCGGGCGACCACAGGGCGATGGCGTCGATGAACGCGGTGCGGGTGGGGTTCGGGGCCGACGTCATGCCACTGGCCATGCCGCCGCGCGCTCATCGCCACGGCCGAACACCAGCACGCAGTTCGTGCCGCCGAAGCCGAACGCGTGGGTCACTGCACGGCGCACATCGGCCTCGGCCGGGCGCAGGCGGATCTGCGGGCCGCAGATGGCATCGAGCGCTTCGCTGTTCACGGTGCCGGGCATCCACCCGGTCTCGATGGCGAGCAGGCTGAACACGGCACCCAGAACGCCTGCCGCACCCAGCGTGTGGCCGGTGAAGCCCTTGGTCGAACTGGCGTGCGTGTGCGGCGGGAAGGCGCGTGCCACCAGCGCCGCTTCGACCTCGTCGTTCTTCGCGCTGGCGGTGCCGTGCAGGTGGATGAAGTCGACGTCGCCTGGCGCCACGCCGGCACGCGCGAGTGCGTCGGCCAGCGCACGTTCGGCGCCCGCGCCGCCGGGGTGCGGGGCCGACATGTGGTGGGCATCGCTGGCCTCGCCATGGCCGAGCAACTGCAGCGGCCCGGCACCGCGTTCGAGCAGTGCGAAGCCGGCCGCCTCGCCGAGGTTGATGCCGCAGCGTTGCGCATCGAACGGGCGGCAGCGCTCGGCGGACACCAACTGCAGCGCATTGAAGCCGAACAGCACGCTACCGCACAGCGAGTCCACGCCACCCACCACTGCGGCGTCAGCCAGGTTCAGGCGCAGCAGGCGCTCCGCGGCCGCGAACGCCTTCGCGCTCGACGAGCAGGCGGTCGACACCGTCAGGCACGGCCCGGCCAGGCCGAGCGCATGCTGCACGAAGGCGGCCAGCGAGTGCGGCGTGTGCACATCGTGACGCTGCATGTGGGCGGGAAAGCGGCCTTCGCCGTCGAGCGTGCGGTAGGCCTCTTCGGTCGCGTGGATGCTGGACGTGGACGTGCCCATCACCACCGCCACGCGCGCCGCGCCATAGCGCTGGCGCGCAGTGACGGCCGCGCCCGCAAAGCCATCGGCCTGCAGCCCGAGCCAGGCGAGGCAGTTGTTGCGGCAATCCCGGTGTTCGTGGGCGTCGGGCAGCGGCACGTCGAGCCCGTCGACCTCACCGACCCAGGTGGCGAGCGGCGCGTGACTGAAGGTGTTGGGGCGCAGGCCACTGCGGTGCGACTGCACTGCATCCAGCAGGGCCGCCTTGCCACGGCCGGCCGCCGACGTGGCGGTGTAGGCGCTGACGCGAACGGGGTTGACCTGAGCAGGGCTGATGCGAGGGAGCACAGTAGAACGCGGTGCGTGTCTGGGCGAGATGGCCGACGAGCGCGCAGTGCCCGATTGTAGGAACCGCCTCGTTTCCCTGCACGAGCGCTGGCGATACACTGGGGGTGCGCAGTTGACGTATACGTCAATCGGCATCACACCCACGGGAGACGATGTGGCAAAGACCCCACCCGCACTGGCGGATCAGCAATACAGCGCCGCGTTGTCGGGCAAGGGCAAGCCTTTCGACCTGACCCAATTCGACCCGGCTGCCAAGCCGTTCTCAAGCGGCGACAAAGCGGCCGACAAGCTTGCCGCCGACGCCCTGGCGCACGAACTCGACGTGCTGCAGAACCTGTTCTATGCCGACAAGCGCTTCAAGCTGCTGGTGGTGCTGCAAGGCACCGACACCAGCGGCAAGGACGGCACCATTCGCGGCGTCTTCGGGCAGATGAGTGCACTCGGCGTGCACACCGTCGGCTGGAAGGCGCCCAGCGAGAACGAGCGCGCGCACGACTACCTGTGGCGCATTCACGCGCAGGTACCGCCCGCCGGCGAAGTGATGGTGTTCAACCGCAGCCACTACGAAGACGTGCTGGTGCCGGTGGTGAACCAATGGATCACGCCCGAGCAGACGAAGCAGCGCTACGCCCACATCAACGACTTCGAGCGCCTGCTTTGCGAGACCGGCACCGTCGTGTGCAAGTTCCTGCTGCACATCTCGAAGGACGAGCAGCGCGGGCGCCTGCAGGAGCGGCTCGACGACCCGACCAAGCGCTGGAAGTTCGCGCTCGGCGACATCGAGGCCCGCAAACAATGGGACGCCTACCAGCAGGCCTACAGCAACGCGATTGCCGCCACCGGAACAAAGTGGGCGCCGTGGACCATCGTTCCGGCCGACTCGAAGGTCCATCGCAACCTGATGATCGCCACCGCCCTGAAGCAGACCTTAGATGCCCTGAAGCTGCGCTACCCCCCGGACGACCCGGCGCTGAAGAAGATCAAAGTCGTCTGAACCCATGCATCCGTGAGTGAAATGCCCATGACCGATCTGTCCGCCGAATTCAAGGCCCTGGCCGCCTACCGCCCGAAGCACAAGGTGCGCTTCGTCACCGCCGCGAGCCTGTTCGACGGGCACGACGCGGCCATCAACATCATGCGGCGCATCCTGCAAGGCATGGGCGCCGAGGTGGTGCACCTCGGGCACAACCGCTCGGTCGATGAAGTCGTCACGGCCGCGCTGCAAGAAGACGCGCAAGGCATCGCCATCAGCAGCTACCAGGGCGGCCACGTCGAGTACTTCAAGTACATGGTCGACCTGCTCAAGGCGCGCGGCGGTGCGCACATCCAGGTGTTCGGCGGCGGCGGCGGGGTGATCATGGGCAGCGAGATCGCCGAACTGCAAGGCTACGGCGTGACCCGCATCTACAGCCCCGAAGACGGCCAGCGCATGGGCCTGGCCGGCATGATCGGCGAGATGGTGATGAGGTGTGACCACGACCTGTCGGCGCATGCGCCGAAGGCGTTGACCGCAATCCAGGGCAGAACCGAAGCGCACTGGCGCGCCTTGGCGCAACTCATCACCGCGCTGGAGAACGGCGCGGTCAGCGACGCGCTCAAGGCGGCCCTGCACGCCGCGGCCGCCGCCCGCAAGACCCCCGTGCTCGGCATCACCGGCACCGGCGGCGCAGGCAAGTCGAGCCTGACCGATGAGCTGATCCGCCGCCTGCGGCTCGACCAGTTCGATGCGCTGCACATTGCCGTCATCAGCATCGACCCAAGCCGGCGCAAGAGCGGCGGCGCGCTGCTCGGCGACCGCATCCGCATGAATGCCATCCAGCCCTGGGCGAGGTCGGGCTCTGCCGAAGCGGCGGCGACTGGCCAACGCGTCTTCATGCGCTCCCTCGCCACGCGCGACTTCGGAAGCGAAATCAGCCAGGCCCTGCCCGACGTGCTGGCGGCCGTCAAGGCCAGCGGCAGCTTCGACCTCGTCATCGTCGAGACCTCCGGCATCGGCCAGGGCGACGCGGCCATCGTGCCGCTGGTCGACGTGCCCATGTATGTGATGACACCCGAGTTCGGCGCCGCCAGCCAGCTGGAGAAGATCGACATGCTCGACTTCGCCGAGTTCGTGGCGATCAACAAGTTCGACCGCAAGGGCGCGGCCGACGCGTTGCGTGACGTGGCAAAGCAGGTGCAACGCAACAAGGAAGCTTGGACCACGAAGACCGAAGAGATGCCGGTCTTCGGCACCATGGCCAGCCGCTTCAACGACGACGGCGTGACCGCCCTCTACCAGGCGCTGCTGCCGCGCCTGGCCGCCCTCGGCATGCCGGTCGTCGAAGGCATGCTGCCGCGCGCCGCCACCCGCCACAGCACGCACCAGGTGCCCATCGTGCCCGGTGCGCGCGTGCGCTACCTGGCCGACATTGCCGATACCGTGCGCGGCTACAAGAAGCACGCGCTGGTGCAGGCCCGGCTCGCCCGTGAAGTGCAGCAGCTGCGCGCGTCGGCGGCCATGCTGGTGGTCGACAAGCCCGACCGTTCGCGCGCGGCCGAAGCCGTGGTGAACCTGGCCGAACAGCGCGAGGCGCGCCAAGACCCGGTGAGCGCGAAGCTGCTGGCCATGTGGCCCGACATGCAGCGCGCCTACGCCGGCGACGAGTACGTGGTGAAGATCCGCGACAAGGAAATCCGCACCGACCTAGTCTACTTAACGCTATCGGGCAGCAAGGTGCGCAAGGTCGCGCTGCCAACCTTTGAGGACCACGGCGAGCTCCTCAAGTGGCTGCTCCTCGACAACGTGCCGGGCTCGTTCCCGTACACCGCCGGCACCTTCGCGTTCAAGCGCGAAGGCGAAGACCCGACGCGCATGTTCGCCGGCGAGGGCGATGCCTTCCGCACAAACACGCGCTTCAAGCTGCTCAGCTCGGGCATGGCGGCCAAGCGCCTGAGCACCGCGTTCGACAGCGTCACGCTCTACGGCAACGACCCCGCCGTGCGGCCCGACATCTACGGCAAGGTCGGCAACTCGGGCGTGAGCATCGCCACTCTCGACGACATGAAGGTGCTGTATGGCGGCTTCGACCTGACGAACCCGCAAACATCCGTGAGCATGACCATCAACGGTCCGGCGCCGACGATCCTGGCGATGTTCATGAACACCGCCATCGACCAGAACCTCGACAAGTTCAAGGCCGACAACCACCGCGAGCCGACTTCCGACGAGGCGCAGAAGATCACTGCTTGGGTGAAGCAGAACGTGCGCGGCACGGTGCAGGCCGACATCTTGAAGGAGGATCAAGGCCAGAACACCTGCATCTTCAGCACCGAGTTCAGCCTGAAGGTGATGGGCGACATCGCCGAGTACTTCGTGCACCACCAGGTGCGCAACTTCTACTCGGTCTCGATCTCGGGGTACCACATCGCCGAGGCCGGCGCGAACCCGATCAGCCAGCTCGCGTTCACACTCAGCAACGGCTTCACGTTCGTCGAAGCCTACCTCGCGCGCGGCATGCACATCGACGACTTCGCGCCGAACCTGTCGTTCTTCTTCAGCAACGGCATGGACCCGGAGTACACGGTGCTGGGCCGAGTGGCGCGGCGCATCTGGGCGGTGGCGATGCGGGACCGTTACGGCGCGAACGAGCGCAGCCAGAAGCTGAAGTACCACGTGCAGACATCGGGCCGCAGCCTGCATGCGCAGGAGATCCAGTTCAACGACATCCGCACCACGCTGCAGGCGTTGATCGCGATCTACGACAACTGCAACTCGCTGCACACGAATGCGTTCGACGAGGCGATCACGACCCCGACCGAAGACTCGGTGCGCCGGGCGATGGCGATCCAGCTCATCATCAACCGCGAGTGGGGCCTGGCGAAGAACGAGAACCCGAACCAGGGTGCGTTCATCATCGACGAGCTGACCGAGATCGTCGAGGAAGCGGTGCTGGCCGAGTTCGAGAAGATCGCCGAGCGCGGCGGTGTGCTGGGTGCCATGGAGACCGGCTACCAGCGCGGCAAGATCCAGGAAGAGTCGATGCACTACGAGATGCTGAAGCACACCGGCGAGTACCCGATCATCGGCGTCAATACCTTCCGCAACCCGCACGGCGACGCCGCGCCCGACACGCTGGAGCTGGCGCGCTCGACCGATGACGAGAAGCAGTCGCAACTTCGGCGCCTGGCCGAGTTCCATGCGCTGCACGCGAACGAAGCCCCGGCGATGTTGGCGCGGCTGAAGCAGGCCGTGATCGAGAGCCGCAACGTGTTCGAGGTGCTGATGGACGCGGTGCGCTGCTGCTCGCTCGGGCAGATCACCGACGCGCTGTTCGAGGTGGGCGGGCAGTACCGAAGGAGCATGTAGGCCCGGCGGTCGCTGCCGCATGAAACGCCTCATCGGCATCGCGCTGCTGCTCGCGCTTTGCCTGCTCGCGTGGCAGGTGTACTCGCTCTCGCTCGACCGCAAGCGTGCCCGCGATGCGCAGCAAACGGCGTTGCGCGCGGCGGCTGCACGCGCCTCGGCCAGCGCCGTTGCCGAAGCATCGGCCAGTGCCCCTGCCCCAGCGCCGCCCGCCGCACGCGGCATCGGCCACGGCCTGACCTTTGCGCGCGTCGATGGCGACGCTGGCAGCAGCACGACCCAGCTGAACTGCAACGGCGAACCGCGCGAACTCGCCCGGCCTCACCTGGGCGGGTGCAACCCGATCAGCGGCGACACCTCGTGCCGCACGGTGCTGCCGGTCGCCTGCTTCCAGCCCGGCTCAGGCAGCGTGGGGGCGACGCAGCCGACGATGGGCGCGCTGCTCAAGTCGGCCGACGCGGGCACGCAGCGCTGTGCGGCCGAGCTGGGCACGGGCTGGCGCATGGCCGAGTTGCACGACGGGCCGGGCTCGGCCATCACGGGCACACGTGGCGCAGGGCTCGCGGGCAGCACACGCTACTGGGTGCATGTGAACGACCAGCCCGGCAACTGCTGGGACAGCCCGCCGTAGCCAGGGCGGGCACCGATTCGGGAGACTTGTCGATGACCCTGCTGTTGATCCGCCACGGCGAGACTGCGCTCAACGCGTCGCGCACGCTGCAGCCCGCCGACACTCCCCTGAGCGAGCGCGGCCTGGCCCAGGCCCGTGCGCTCGCCTCGCGTGTGAGCGGTGTAAGCGGCGTGAGCGGCGTGGGCGGCCAGCGCATCGCGGGCATCGTGTCGAGCGACTTGCCGCGTGCACTGCAAACCGCCCAGGCCATCGCGGCGGCCACCGGCCTGCACGTTGCAACAAGCGCCTTGCTGCAAGAGCGCAACTTCGGTGACTGGCGCGGCCTGCCGCACGGCGGCTTCGGCTTTGACCCGCTGGCGCACGCGGGCGCGCCGCCGGACGGGGAGTCGCACGCCGCATTCGCGCAGCGCGTGGCGCTCGCGTTCGCGCACATCCTCGGTGTTCAACACGCGCTCGGCGGCCCGCTGGTGGTGGTGACGCATGGCCTGGTGCTGCGCGAGTGGCTGGCGACTCATGTGGCGCGCACGCCCGGCGTGCCCCTGCCCACGCACCTGGGCAACACCGGCGTCACGCTCATCGAGGCCGAAGCGCCCCACTGCGCGACCCTGATCGACTGCACCCGGCACCTCGACGCACTGGCCGCCGACGACGCGCAGGCGCTGTCAGGCGGCTAAGGCCTGTTCAGACTACGCGGCCGGCGACCATGCGCCATCGGCCTCGGTCACGGCGCCGTCGTCGCGCAGCTTGATGAGGTGCGCCGTCAGCGAGCGCAGCGCCACCGGGTGCATGCGCTCGGGCACGTCGGCATAGACCGTGGCGAGCAGCGCGGGCGCATCGGCCGGGCCGTGCGCGTGCACGGCTGCCAGCACCTTGGCCTCGCGCCGCAGCCGGTGCTGGACGATCCCCAGCATCGCCTCGCGCGGCTGCGCCATCAGGAAGCCGTGGCCAGGGGCGAGCCATTCCAGGTCGCGCTCGGTCAGCGCACGCAGTGAATCGACGTAGGCCGCCATGTTGCCGTCGGGCGGGTTGATGACGACGGTGGACGACTGCATCACGTGGTCGCCGGTGAAGAGCAGCTTCTCTTCTTCGAGCAGGAAGCACAGGTGGTTCGAGGCGTGGCCGGGCGTGTGGATCACGTGCAGCGTGGCGCCGCCCGGCAGTTCGAAGCGCTCGCCGCCTTCGAGCGTCTCGTCGGGCTCGAAGCTCGCATCCTGCCCGTGGGCGTGGTCGGGCAACGCGCCGAGCACCTGAGCGCCGGTGCGTGCGGCCAGCATCATCGCGGCGGGTGAGTGATCGAGGTGGGTGTGGGTGACGAAGATCCAGCGCACCGGGCCGGGCGCAGCCTTCATGATGGCCTCGATGTGTTCCAAGTCGAGGGGGCCCGGGTCGATCACCGCCCACTCGTTCACCGCACCGCCGCCCACGATGTAGGTGTTCGTGCCGGGGCCGGTCATCACGCTGCCGTTGTTGGCGGTGACGCGGACCACGCGCGCCGACAGGCGCACCGCCACGCCGGGCTGGATGTCGTAGCACGCGGTGCCGGCGCGCCCAGGGTCGAGCCGGCCGATCTCGGCATAGGCCGGCTCGTCGGGCGTGACGGGCTGGGTGCCCTGGCTGCCGGTGCCCATGCGCGGCATCGTCAGCGGCACGCTGCGCGCCGAGCCGGCCCACGCCAGCAGCGCCTCGACGCTGTCGTAGCGGCCGATCAGCGCCAGCGTCTTGCTGGTGGGCGTGAGCAGCTTCAACCCGCTGCCGGCGGCCAGCGCATCGGCCGGGCCCAGCCAGCGCTGCTCGACCATTTCGGTGCCGTCGAACGCGGCCGTCTGCCCGGGCGGCACGGCAGCAATGAAGAAGCGCGTGTCGAAGCGCTTGATGCGTGCGGGCGGCGTGACCCAGTGGCTCAGGTAGTGGATGCCGCCCAGCGCCAGGCGCAGGTCGAACTCGCGGCACAGGTCGGCCATCGTGCGCTCGTTGCGGTGCAACGGGCCGCGCCACGCGCCGAGTGCGGCGCCCGCCTCGCCCGCCAGCTGCACCAGCGCGCCCGAGGCATCGTGTGCAAACAGAAGGCCCGACTCCTCGAAGCATTCGCGCACGGCGGCGATGACGTAGTCGAGCCCGGCTGAAGGCAAACTGAGCCGCGCGCTGGCGGTGGCGTCGTCCAGGCCGGTGGACCACGTGTGCGCACTGCGGTCGCCGGCATGCACCATGCCGCCCGGGAAGACCCAGGCACCGCTGTTGTGGTCACCGCGCTCGGCGCGGCGCGACAGCAGCACCTCGATGCCGTCGGGTGAGTCACGCACCACCACCAGAGTCGCGGCGGGGCGGGTCGGCGAGTGCAGTTCGGGGTCGGTCATGGCAGCAATGGGGGTGATAGTGGTTGGAGTGGCGAGAATGCGGTGCGAGTGGCGGGAATGGCGGCGTCAGGCGTCAGGCGTCAGGCGTCAGGCCACACTTCGCGGGCCACTTCGACCACGCGTTCGAGCTTGCGCCACTGCTCGTCTTCGGTCAGTGCGTTGCCATGGTGGGTGCTGGCAAAGCCGCACTGCGGCGACAGGCCCAGGCGGTCGAGCGGCACCACGTGCGCGGCCTCGTCGATGCGGCGCTTCAGGAAATCTTTCGACTCCAGCTCGCCGACTTTGGTGGTGACCAGGCCGAGCACGACTTGCTTGTCAGGCGGCAGCGCGCGCAGCGGCTCGAAGCTGCCGGCGCGCTCGGAGTCGAACTCCATGAAGAAGCCGTCGACCTGGGTCGAGAACATGGCCTCGACGACGGGTGCATAGCCGCCCTCGGCAACCCACGCGCTCTTGAAGTTGCCGCGGCAGGTGTGGATGGTCACGCACATGTCGGGGTGCTTGCCCACCAGCGCGGCGTCGATCGCGCGGGCATACATCATCGGCAGCACGTCGGGGTCGTCGCCGTTGGCGCGGCAATTGGCGCGGATCTTCGGGTCGCACAGGTAGGCGAACGACACGTCGTCGAACTGCAGGTAGCGGCAGCCCATTTCGGCGTAGTTCGCAATGGCAATGCGGTACGCCGCCGCCACGTCGGCCCAGAACTCGTCGAGGTCGGGGTACACCTCGCGCGAGATGCCGGCGCGGCCACCGCGCAGGTGCAGCATCGAGGGCGACGGGATGGTCATCTTCGCCGGCACCTGCGACATGGTGTCGAGGAACGCGAAGTCGAGCTTCATGATCGGCGTGCTGCAACCGATCTTGCCGGTGACGGTGGCAGTAGGCGGCTGAATGGGCGGCTGCTCCGACTGGCCTTCGATCTTGAACTTCTCGCCGGGGTTCGGCGTCACGGTGACGCCGTCGAGCTGCGACAGGAAGTCGAGGTGCCACCACTCACGGCGGTACTCGCCGTCGGTGACCGAGCGCAGGCCGAGGTTCTGTTGCCGGTGGATGGCGTCGAGCACGGCACGGTCTTCGATGTGCACCAGGTCGCCCGGGTGCATCTCGCCGCTGCGCACCAGGCTGCGCGCTTGCGTCAGCCAGGCTGGGCGCAGCAGGCTGCCAACGTGATCGGCGCGGTAGGGGGCGTTCATGACGGGACTCCTTTCAACACAGGTGCACAGTATCGCGCGGGGCTCGGGCCGGATCGAGCCAGGCGACTAACGCAGGCGCTCGATCAGCGCCATCGCCGCAGCGGGTGCGCGCTCCTTGGCACCGCTGATGAACAACATGAATACACCGCGCGCAGCCAGGGGCGCTTGCGGCGGCGCCACGCGCGGCAGGCCTTGCGGCTCGGCGCCGCCGCGCCAGGCTTGCGCGCAGCGTGCATAGCCATCGAGCACCTGCGGCTCGAAGCCGGCTTTGAGGCGGGCATCGCTGCGCATCAGGCGGGCGTAGATGAACGCGCCGGTCGGGTCGGCGAACGACGGGTAGTCGTCGGAGTCGGTGAAGACCGTGGCGCAGCCGTGGCGGCGCGCGAGTGCCAGGTACTCGGGCGTCGCGAAGCTGTCATGGCGCACATCGAGCGCGTGGCGCAGCGGCAAGCCGCCCACCGAAGAAGGCAACAGCTTCAGAAAGGCCTGGAAGTCTGGCGGGTCGAAGCGCTTGGTCGGCGCAAACTGCCACACGATGGGGCCGAGCTTGGCGCCGAGCTCGGCAATGCCGCTGCCGACGAAGCGCTCGACCGACTCGCCGGCCTCGGCCAGCACGCGCCGGTTGGTCGCGAAGCGCGAGGCCTTGAGCGAGAACACGAAGCCTTCGGGTGTTTCGTCCCGCCACTTCGCAAACGTGGCCGGCTTCTGGCTGCTGTGGTACGTGCCGTTCACTTCGATGGCGGTGAGGCGGCGGCTGGCGAACGCCAGTTCCTTGGCATGCGACAGGCCGGCGGGGTAGAAGCTCGCGCGCCAGGGCTCGTAAGTCCAGCCGCCGATGCCGACGCGAATGGTGGGCTGCCCCGCGCCGTCAATGCTCACGCACCGCCCTCGTCATTCGTTGCCGCGCCGCCAGACACCACCCAGCGCCCTGACCTTGTCCCACAGGTTCATGCGCTCGTTCGACAGCGCATCGAGAAAGTCGGACAGCCCCTTCGACTTGCCCATCGTGTAGAACGTGAGCAAAGTGGTCAGCGCGAACACCACGCCGAAGATCCAGAGCTTGCGGCCCACCGGCGCGTCGGCCTCGGCGACAAGGTTCATACCGAGGAAGCCCGTCGTCACGGTTCCGATCAGCCCGAGGATCGTGACCACCGTGAGCCGCACGACCGTGTTCGCCTGGCGGCGCAGGCTGTCGGCATCGCGGTACCCGTTCATGTCGGCCATGCGCTCCTTGACCTCGGCATACAGCGGCTCCAGGCCGAGGTGGGTGCGGCGCAGGTGCGACAACGCCCGCACCTGCGCCTGTTCCGACACCTCGTGGAACCAGTAGCGGCGCGTGAAGCGCAGGAAGCCCTCGAAGCTGGCGCGGATCGAGCGCTTGAAGCGGCGCACGCTGGGAGCGTCGCCCACGTCGAGGTTCTTCAGCGCTTCGACCAGCCGGTCCGATGCCATGAGCAGCGCCGCCTTCTGGAAGTGGTTGATGAGGAACAGCAGGAAGTGCTGGCGGCGGAACTGCGCGAGCACGCCGCGATCTCCGCAGGCATAGAACGACGAGCGTGCATCGCCGATCACGATAAGCGCGTGGCCGCTGCACAGGTAGCGCGTGTTCGGCGCGGCGCCGGCGTTGGCCCAGCAGCGGTCGTAGCAGTAACGCGCTTCGAAGTCGGCCACGTGGTCGGCGCCGTAAGGCAGGTGGCCGCCCTCGGCGCCGGGCTCGGGGGCACCCACAGCGTCGCCTTTCAGACCGCCGCTATCGCTGCCGCCCGCGCCGGTGACCAGGCCGAGGCGAATGAAATCGTTGCGGCTCAACGCGCGCGGGTCGTCGAGCGCGAGGTAGCCCATCAGCGGCATGCGGTAGTACTCGATCTGCCGGTAGCGCAGCGCGCCGGGCGCGTCGGAATGGTCGGCCACCAGCGGCTGGAGCATGAAAGCCCAGTGCGAGGCCGTGCGCGGCGCGCCGTGCTCGCACACGTGGGCGAGGAAGGCGTCGCGCTGCTGCGAGTCGGAGGTTGCGAGCACCCTGCCATCGGCGGCCAGCCACTCGACGCTGGCCATGCTGTGCAGCGCCTGGCCATTCAAGTCCCACCCTGCCGGGTAGCCGCGGCCGAAGCGGTAGAGCAGTTCCTGCGCAGTGCCCAGCGTGAGGTCGTTGGCACTGACCTCGACATTGAGCGGCACCACGTCGACGTCGTAGAAGAAGTACAGGTCGACGTGCACGATGTCGAGCAGCACCGCCGCATCGCCGGGCCGCGCGACCATGCGCACCCGGGCGATGTCGTGGCGGCGGAACACCCGCATCGGCGCGTCGGCGTCGCGGCCGGCGGGGGGCGTGTCGGCGCCTTGCCCGGCGCTGCGCCGGGCCGAGCGCCCTTCGCCGTAGAGAAAGCGCTGAACGTACGGCAGGAAGGTGACGAATTCGTTGTGGGGGCGCTCGTGGAAGCCGTCCGCATCGCCGGTGTATTCGTCGACGATCTCGCGCCATGGCGAGGCGTTGCGCAGGTCGCGCAGTACCTGCCACGGCGGGCGCCGGGCGGAATCCGCGGTGCGGGGCACCGGCATCAGGCGCAGCGGCCAGAGCAGCGCTTGTCGGAAGTGACGCACGGTCAACGCGTCGGTGGCTGCGTGCGGCATTGCAGAGTGGGCGGGGTCGGTGGCAGCGCGCAACATGGCGGCAGTGTATGCAGTCGGCGCCGCTTCGACGGCGCTGCTTGCTCTGGCGCACGCGGCGTGTCGGAACTTGTCTTACATCACGCGCGGACAACTTCTTACAAGCGATTCCCCTGAACGGCGGATGGTGAAGTGCCGAAGAACAGAGCACGATGGATGTCATTGCAGCAGCCGGTTCCGCATGTCGCGGGCAGCTGAACCAACGGCGGGAGCACCCTCATGGCAAGCGATTCAGACTGGGTTGAGGACGTGCGCCGTTGGTACCGTGCCAGCACGCAGGCAGTGGGTATACAACCCGCCAAGGGTCAAGACGGCGCTGAGAGCGACATGGCCGCACTCGGCTACGAAGCCGCCCACCCGGCGCTGCAAGCCCGCCATTGGCCCGACGAGCAAAGCACCGGCTTCGAGCCACTGCGCTGACCCACCGGCCGGGCACCGCGCCCGGCTGCATCGTGACGCCGAGCGGGCGCAACGCAGCCCTCACCACGGGTCGATGCCCGCCGCGCGCTCGCCCGCAGCGTCGCGTGACACCGCGGCGGAAGCCAGCCCCCTCACCAGCCACTCACGCGTTTGCGCCGGGTCGATCACCGCATCGATCTCCAGCGTGGCCGCCATGTTGATGGCCCTGCCCTTCGCGTAGTGCTCGTCCAGAAGCTGCTGAAACAGCGCTTCGCGTTGCGGCCCGTCGGGCAGTGCTTCAAGCTCCTTCTTGAAGCCCAGGCGCACCGCGCCTTCCAGGCCCATGGCGCCGAACTCGCCGCTCGGCCACGCCACGGTGAACACCGGTGCGTGAAAGCCGCCGGCGGTCATCGCCATCGCGCCCAGCCCATAGCCCTTGCGCAGCACGACCGCGAAGAACGGCACGCGAAGGTGCGCGGCCGCCACGAACATCCGGCTGACGTGGCGCACCTGCGCAGTCGCCTCCGCTTCGGGCCCGACCATGAAGCCCGGCGTGTCCACCAGCGACACCAGCGGCAGACCATGCGCGTTGCACAGCTGCATGAAACGCGCTGCTTTGTCGGCGGCGGCGGCGTCGATGGCGCCACCCAGGTGCGCCGGGTTACTGGCGATCAGCCCGACGGGCCGGCCTTCGATGCGCGCCAGCGCGGTGAAGATGCCGATGCCGAAGCCGGCGCGCAGTTCCAGCAGCGAACCCGTGTCGGCCACGAGTTGCAGAACCACCCGCATGTCGTAGCTGCGCGCGCGGTTCTCGGGCAGCACGTCGCGCAGCAGCAGCGGGTCGGCGGCTTGCCAATCGCCCGTCGCGCCCTGGAAGTACGCGGGGTGTCCCTGGAAGTACCCGAGGTGCCCCTGGAAGTACCCGAGGTGCCCCTGGAAGTACCCGAGGTGCCCCTGGAAGTACCCGAGGTACTGGCGTGCCACGGCAACCGCCTGCGCTTCGTCATCGACCAGCACGTCGATCACGCCGTTCGCGCTTTGCACCTCGCTCGGGCCGATCTGCTCCGGCGTGAACACCCCCAGGCCGCCGCCCTCGACCATTGCCGGGCCGCCCATGCCGATGTTGCTGGCGTGCGTCGCGATGATCACGTCGCTGCAGCCCAGCAGCGCCGCGTTGCCGGCGAAGCAGCGCCCGGCCACGATGCCCACCACCGGCACCCGCCCGCTCAGCCGCGCATAGCTGGCGAAACTCGCGACATGCAGGCCGGCGACGATGGGCATGTCCACGTCGCCCGGCCGCCCGCCGCCGCCTTCGGCGAACAGCACGACCGGCAGCCGCTGCTGCAGCGCAATCGCCAGCAGCCGGTCGGTCTTCTGGTGGTTGCGCATGCCCTGCGTGCCGGCCAGTACGGTCGCGTCGTACGCCATCACGACGCAGCGCGACTTGTCGGCGCCGAAGAGCGCGCCGTTGACGCTGCCGATGCCCGTCACCATGCCGTCGGCCGGTGTGTTGGCGATCAGGTCGGCCTGCGTGCGGCGGCTGGCCTGCGCCGCGAGCGCGAGCGCACCGTACTCGATGAAGCTGCCCGCATCGCACAGGTCGGCGATGTTCTCGCGCGCGGTGCGCTGGCCGCGCGCACGGCGCCGGGCCACTGCCTCGGGGCGCTGCGCATCGAGTGTGAAGGCATGGCGGGCGAGCACTTCCTGAAGGTCGGCGCGCAGCGCCGGGACGGCCAGCGGTGGGCTCAGTGACGACGGGTCCGGCGACGGCTGGTCGGGCGACAGTGCGTTCGGTTGCACGGCGTGTGCCGATGCCGCTGATACCGTCCCCGGCGCCCGTACAAGAACCGGCGCGAGCGCACCCATCCGCATCAGCACATCGCCTTCGGCCACCAGTTCGCCCGCGCGGGCGCTGACGTGCAGCACCTGTGCGTCGATGCTGCTGCGCAGCTCGTGCTCCATCTTCATCGCCTCGATCACGACCAGCACGTCGCCGGCCCGCACCGTTTGGCCCGGTGCCAGCAGCACCTCGACGACGGTGCCCGCCATCGGCGCGTGGATGTCTTGTAGCGTCTGCGTCATGAAGGCCTCCTGCAGCCGACTGTAGCGAAGCGCTGCGCGTGGCGATGGCGTTCGCGCGTCGGAGTGCGCAGCGGCGCGGTTCGTACCCGCCGGGGCGCCGCGTATCAGGCCGGGGGTTGCAGTGAATGCGCCGCCAGGTCCAGCGCTTCGGTCAGCGTCATGGTGGCAGCACTCGCCCAGGCGCGCTCGGTGGCAGCCGGGCCGATCTGCACTCGGATCAAGCGACGCACCTGTTCGACGTAGCGCAGGTCGCTGTCGATCAGCGCGCTGAAATTGGCGGTCCAGTAGCGCGCGCTGTAGGCCATCAGCCGGGCAGCCAGCTCGGGTTGGCGCCGGTGCGCGATGGGCCGCGCCAGGTTCCACAGGCCGAAGCCCATCATGTAGCGGTTCTGCAGCCGGGCCGAGCCGACGGCGCAGCGCGCGAAGGCCTGCTCGGCATCGCGCCAGCGCACCATGTACGCGAACAGAAAGCCCTGCACGTTGGCCAGCTCGGGCAGCGCGGCCACGTCGCCGGCGGCGATGAAGCGGCGCTCGCATTCGGCCAGGAGCAGCATCGCCGTCTCGTAGCGGTGCAGCTTGGCGTGGCAGTTCGCCTTGGTGAAGAGCATGCGGTTCGCATGGTGCTCGATGCCCGCCGCCTCGTACAGCTGTTGAGCGCAGCCGAACAGCGCGATGGCCTCGTCCGACTTGCCATCGAGGTGGAAGGCCATGGTTGCGAGCAGCGCCGTCACGCCGGCCTCCAGCTCGACCGCGCATTCCTGGCGCGCCAGGGCCAGAGCTTCGTCGAGCAGCGGGCGCATGCCGGCATCCCCGCGGGAACGCTCCCAGTGCTGGCGTGCCTGCGCCAGCAGCGCGGCCGCACGCAGCGCGGGCTGCTGGCCCGCGAGTGCGAGCGCGCGTGTGGCGTGCGTCTGCGCGGCCTCGCTCTCGCCCGCCACCAGCAGGGCCGCGCGCAGCACCAGGTGAGCGTGGACCAGCAAGGCCTCGGAGCCACCCGCATCGGCGATCGACACGGGCGCTGCGGGCGCTCCGCCGCCATGCTGCAGCAGCGCACGCTCCATCAGCGAACGCACTTGCACCGGCATGCCGTGCTGCTCCCACTCGCCGCGCAGGGCCACGCCCAAGGCCAGAGCGAGCAGCGGCTCGGTGTCGTCCACGGCCGTCTGCACGGCCTCGATGAAGTTCGGCAGCTCGTCGCGCGGCGCGGCCTGGCTGCGCCGCCCGAGCGTCAACGCACAGGCCAGAAAGTGCGCGCGGTGGCGTTGGCGCAGCCGCTGGGCATCGGCCGGCAAGAGCTGCTCGTGCAGGAACTCGCGGATCATCTCCAGCATGAAAAAGCGCATCGAGCCGCTGGCATCGGCGTCGCTGGTCAGCAGCGAATCGGCGGTGAGTTCTTCGAGCACGGCATGCGCGTTCGGCTCGTCGCTGATGGCTTGCGCGCCCTGCGCCGACGAGCCGCCGCGAAATACCGACAGCGCCATCAGGAAGCGCTGCTGCGACTGTGTCAGCAGCTGCCAGCTCCAGTCGATGGCGGCGCGGAGTGAATCGTGCCGGGCGCTGCCATTCGCGCTGGCATTCGCGCTGGCATTCGCGCTGGAACCCGCGCCTGCACCCCGCGCCGCGCCGCGCGCGAGCAAGCTGAACCGCTGCGCCAGCGCGGCATGCATGTCGCCCGGCGAGAACGCGCGGCTGCGCGAGGCCGCCAGCTCGATGGCCAGCGGCAGGCCTTCGAGTGCGCGGCACAGTGTGGCCAGGGCCTCGTGGTTGCGCGCGGTGACCTGGAAGTCGGGCCGCACGCTGCGCGCCCGGTCCACGAAAAGCGACACGCTGGGGCTGCGCGCCACCTGCTCGACGCTGCCGTGCGGCTCGGGCTGCGGCAAGGGTTGCAACGCCAGTTCATGCTCGCCGGCCAGGCCGAGCACGCGCCGCGTGGTGACGAGTACATGCAGTTGGGCCGCGCCAGCGAGCAGCGCCTCGACCACGTTCACGCCGCCGGCCTGCACGAGCTGCTCGAAGTTGTCGAGCACGAGCAGCGCGCGCTGGCCGCGCAGCATCGCAATCACTTGCTCCAGCGGGTCACCCGGTGCGCGCGGCAGCGCGAGCGCCACGCGCAGCTGCGTGGCCATCTGCGCAGCGTCGCGGCAGTCGGCCAGTGCGGCGAAAGCGACGCAGTCGAAGCCCTTTGCCGCACGTGCCACCTCGACGGCCAGGCGCGTCTTGCCGCAGCCCCCGGTGCCGTGCAGCGTGACGAGCCGGTGCTGCGCGGACAGGTCGCGCAGCTGCTCACGCTCGGCACTGCGCGCGAAGAAGGTGGTGAGGTAGCTGGGCAGCACCGGCGAAGCCTGCGGCCACGGAGCACTCGGCTCGATCTGCCCGCCGGGCCACTTTGTGGCGGCTGCGCTGGGTGCATCGGTTCGCGGGGCTGCGGGCTGGCCGGCGCGTGCATCGGCCTCGGCCACGCGGTCGAACAAGGCGGCGAGGCGGGCCCGCTCGTCCTGCACCCAGTCGTCGTAGAAACCGGGGAGCAGTTCGCCCCGGTACAACGAACGGGCCTGCTCGGTGTGGCCGGCGCGCACCGCACGCTCGAACTCGAGCGCGTCGCAGGTGCACGCGCCCGCCGCCAGGCGCACGCTTTGCCGGTCGGCCACCAGCACCGCGCCGGCGCCCACACCCGGCGGCTCCAGCATGCGGCGCAGCGACGAGATCGCATTGCGCAGCCGGTTGCGGCCCACGTCGAGTTCGACCCCGGGCCACAAGTGCTCGACCAATTCTTCGCGCGCGTGGTGGCGGTCGGGCGCCAGCGCCAGCCGGGCCAGCAGTGCTGCGATCGGCTGGCTCACGAAGTGGGTCAACGCGAGCTGGCCGTTGCGCGCTTCCAGCGCCCCCAGCACCCGCACGTTCCACTGCCCGGCCAGCGGCTCGGCGGTGGCCACAGGCAAGGGCTGGCGGGTTGACGTGGCGGGCGGAGTCGACATGGGCATTTGCGCCATGCCGATGGAGATACCGGCGTGGCGCTATGCCGATGGTAGCCAAGCCTCCGCCCTGCGGGCCCCCGCGACTGAGTGGGTCGCGGGCTCGCTGCGCAAGCCCCGCCGCCGCATGCGCCCGGCAGGCCGGCGCGGTGGTCGAGGCCCGGGTGGCACCCACGTCAAGGCGGTTTGGCGAGCGCCGCTGGCGCGTTGATCGTGATGCCGCGCTGGCGCAGCTGTTCGACGATGGCCCGGGCGTTCGGGTTGCCCTCGGCCGCCAGCTTTGCGGTGGCCGAGGCGACGGCATCGAGCGCCGCACGCACCTTGGCAGCACCCCGGACCTGCGTGTCCAGCGCAGCCTGGGCGTTGCCAAGCTGCTGCCGCTCGGCCAGCAACTGCACCGACTGGAAGCCGAACCAGCCGACCATGCCGAAAGCCAGCAGAAGCATCGGCACGAAGCCGGAACGCTCCGCCTGCGCATGTGCGGCCGGCACCACCGGCGCCGCGGGCAGCCGAAGCGCCATCGCCGGCACGGCACTCGGCTGCGAATGCACATTCGGTTGAATGTGCGGCGCTACGACGGGGTGGGCCTGCGCCGCTGCGGCGCTCATTTCGCCATCTTGCGCGCTGCCACATCGGCGCCGCCCGCTGCGAGTGCCGTGGGTGCCGTGGGTGTGTTCACGCTGACGCTCAGCCCCTGCGCCGCCAGCATGTTCAGCACCTGCGCGTCGTTGCCCTTCGCGCCCAGTTCGGCCAGCGCCTTGACCATCTCGCGGTACAGGGTTTCATGCCCGCCGGCCTGCTGCACCAACTGCTGGTTTTGATTCAGAACCTCTTGATCGGCACGGTTCTGCGTGAAGAGCCAGCCGTTGGACGCAGCCAGCAGCACGGTGAGAGCGCCCAGGCCGGTTAACAGATTGAATTGCCAGGTCGACAACATGGTGTGCATCCCTTGCTCGGGCCGTGATCAAGCAGCGTCGGCCATCGCCTTCGCGCGGCGCGCGCGCCCCACGCCGACGAGACCGAGCAAGCCGATGAAGATCATCAGGTTGGTGCCGGGCTCGGGCACGGCGTTGATGCCGACGACGCTGCCGTGCAGCACCAGGGTGGTGTCGAACAGCGCGGCGTTGTAGCCGCTGGCGTTGCTGCCGAAGGCGTGCAGCACGATCGCATCGTCGAAGGTGCCCAGCGTGCCGCTGGCAAAGCTCACCAGCAGGCCGCTCTGCGCCGCGCCGGCGCCGAGGCCCGAGAACGGGCCGAAGCCGCTCAGGCTGAACTCCGATCCGACGCCCGACACATCGAACGAGCCGGCCAGCAGGTCGGCCAGGCCCGACGCGCCGTTGAGCACCTGCAGCGCATCGGTCAGGCTGGCGCTGCCGAGGGTCAGCGTGCCGAAGTCCAGCGTGTAGGTGTTGCCCACGTGCGAGAGCGTGGCCGTTCCGCTGGTCTTGGCCAGCGCCGCCTGCGCGTAGTTGTTGACCTGACCCTTGAGCGTGGTGAGCGTGGAGCTGAGCGGCAGATCGCTCATGTCGGCGTTGTGGCTCGCGAATGCGGCCGTGGCCGACCCGGTGAAGATGCCCGACGCTGCCGTGGTCAGGCCGGCCTGGAAGCTCGTGGCATCGCTGCCCTGCGCCGCCACACCGGCGAGCGTGCCAGTGGCCGTGAACGGCCCGGTGGCGCTGCCGAACGTGCCACGCAGCACGTCGTTCAGCGCGGTGCTCGGGGCCGCGTTGCTGACCGACACGCTCCGCAAAGCCACAACGTCGCCGGTATGCACGATGCCGAAGTCGACCGACGCTGTGTTGACCTGCGCCACCGCCGCCGTGTAGACCTTGCCGCTGACGCTGACCTGCTGCGAAGCGAGCGTGACCTGGCAGTTCGCGCCGCAGTTGCCCACGTTGCTCGCGTCCGACACGAGCGAGAGCGTGGCGCTGCCCGCGTTGGCGCCGGTGAAGTTGCCTGCGGTCGCCGTGCTCAGGCCCACGCTGAGCTGGTTCGCGCTGGTGCCGGCCGGGTTGAGCAGGCTGAAGCTGCCGCTGGCAGTTACCGGCGCACCGTTGCTCGCGATGCTGGCGTTCAGTGCAGCTTGCGGCGAGACAGTCGCCTGGTTCGTGACGCTCACGAACGCGCTCGGCGATGCATCACCGACGCGGCGCGCGCCGAGGTCGATAGCCGGGTTGTTGACGAGCGGGCTGGCCTGGTTGATGACGTTGGCCTGCGCCTGGATCGTGCCGGCCACACCGTAGTTCTGGCTGCCGGCTGCGGCCGTCCCCAGGCCGTTGCTCACGCCGTTCACGGCCCCGGCCGTGGTGTAGTTCACCGCGATGCCGCCGCTCACCGCGCCGGCCGCAACAGTGTTCACGGTGACCGTCATCGACCCGTTGCCGGCCGTGCTGTTGCTGCCCGCAAGAATGCCTACGAGCGTGCCAGCACCGCTGATGATCGACGCACTGGTGCCTGTCGATGCACCGAAGCTCGCGTTCAGGTCTTCGACAAAGCCGGCCGCACCCGTGGCGGCGTTGCGGATCACCAGGGCCTGGCTCACCAGCTGCCCGACCTGCACGGTGCCGAAGTTCAGCGCGGCGGTTTGAACCGCACCGCTGGCCGCCTGGTAGACGTTGCCGTTGACCGTGACCACCTGCGTGCCCACGCTGGCCGTGCCCAGGCCGTTGCTGACGCCATTGACGGCGCCGGCCGTCTGGTAGGCCAGCGTCACGCCGCCGGTGCGCGCACCGGCGACGGTCGTGTCGACACCCACCGTGATCGCACCGCTGCCGGTGTTGCCGGTACCCGCCAGCCGGCCCAGCACCGCGCCGCTGGCGGTGGCCGCGCCGCTGGTGCTGCCGATGGCCGCATTCAGGTCTTCGCTGAACGCGCCGGCCGCAGCGGTGTTCGTGATGGCCAGCGCTGCGGTGTTGGTCCCGCCGATGCGCTGGTTCGCAACCGTCACCGGCGATGTAGCGCTGCCGACGGCCGCGTTGAACGCTGCCGCGCCGCCGCTGATCACGATGTTGAGCCTCTGGTCCGCGATGTTGCTGAAGTTGCTCGTCAGGTTCAGCACCTGGCCGCTCAGCGGCGCCAGCGCACCGGCATTGGCGGCCGTGAAGGTGACGCCGAGGTTGCCGCTGTTGCTGCCGGCCGGGCCGGTCTTGTAGTTGCTGGCAGTGACGCCGGCGCCGCTGAGCCGCGCGTCGGTCAGGTTCGCGCCGTTCACGGCCGTCTGGATCGCTCCACGCAGCACCGGGCCGGTGCTGCCGGTGTTCGCGACCTGGTAGTTGTAGGTCGTGGCGCCGACGCGCATGTTGCCCAGCGTGAGCGTGGCGTTTGCGGTGTTGCCGTTCGTCACACCAGCGCCGGTGAGGGCCTGCGCGGCGTCGCCGCCGGCCACGATCAGGCCCGCACCGTTGACCCCGGCGCGGCGGTCGAACGCGTTGCCGGTGCCCGCCACCACGCTGGTGTAGTCGTTGGTGATGGTCAGGTTCTGCGTGCCGATGTTCAGTGTGGCGCCGAGCGCACCCATCACGAGCCTGCCTTGGGTGTTGGCGGCGTTGGCGAGATTGATGGTGCCGGTCGAATCGACCTGCAAGGTGCCGGTGCCGGTCAGGCCGTTGCTGATCGACAGCGTGCCGTTCTGCGCGCGCATCGTGCCGTTGTTGATGACGGCGCCGTTGACCGCGACGGTGATCGTGCCGCCGGCGTCGGCGTTGATGGTGCCGTTGTTCGTCAAGGTGGCAGCACCGCCCGCGAAGGCCTGCTGACCGATGATGCCGGTCTGGCCGCGCACCGTCACGCCCGACCCGAACACCAGGTTGCCTGCCTCGACGTTCAGCCGGTTGCTGCCGCTCGCATCGGCGAACATGATGCTGCCTGTGCCGCTGATGGTCTGGTCGCCTTGCGGCGCGAACACGCTGTTGTTGCCGATCTTGATCGTGCCGTTGAGCGTCATGCCGCCGGCCGAGATGCGCTCGATGCCGGTGGCCGCCGACATGTCGAGCACGCCGTTGAGCGTGACGCCGTTGAGGAAGTTGCCGCCGCTGTTGTTGGCGTTGAAGGCGCCGGAGCCGTTCGAGTTGAGCGCACCGCCGGTGACGATCGCGTTGTTGAACAGCACCACGCTACCTGTGTCGGCGAGCATCACGCCGGCACTGTTGTCGTAGCCGCCGCCGGCGTTCAACACAAGCGTTCCGCCGTTCTGTGCGCGCATCGTGCCCTGGTTGGTGACCAGGCCGTTGACGCCGACGTTGATGGCCGTGCCGGCCACGTCGGCCGAGATCACGCCCTGGTTGGTGAGCGTGGCCGCGCCACCCACGAAGGCCTGCTGGCCTATGAAGCCGGCGCCGCCGCGGACGGTGATGCCCGACCCGAGAATGAGGTTGCCGCCTTCGACGTTGAGGCGGTTGCTGCCAGCGCTGTCGGTGAAGACGATGGCGCCGGTGCCGCCGATGGTCTGGTCGCCTTGCGGGGCCAGGACACTGTTGTTGCCCAGGTTGATGGTGGCGCCGTTGAGCGTAAGCCCATTGACGACGCGCTCGATGCCGATGACGGTGGCCAGGTCGAGCGTGCCCGCGTAGGTCACGCCGTTGAGGAAGTTGTTGCCGCTGTTGCTGGACCGGAAGGTGCCGCTGCCAGCCGTATTGATCGCCCCGGTGAGCGTGACGCCGTTCTGCAGCACGGTGCTGCCCGAGCCGGACAGGATCTGGCTGCCGGCGTTGCCCTGCACGTTGGAGTTGAGCAGCAGCGTGCCGCCGTTCAGGGCCGACAGCGTGCCGTTGTTGGTGATCAGGCCGTTGACCGCCAGCGTGATCGTGCCGCCACTCACGTCGGCGCTGACGGTGCCGTTGTTGGTGAGCGTGGCCGCGCCGCCGACGAACGACTGCTGGCCGATGTAGCCGGTGTTGCCGCGCACCGTGACTCCGCTGCCCAGCGTCAGGTTGCCGGCCTCGACGTTCAGCCGGTTGCTGCCGGAGGTGTCGGTGAAGACGATGACGCCCGTGCCACTGATCGTCTGATCGCCCTGCGGCGCCAGGGCAC
>Ga0123336_10000157_pt1 | contig 69149 bp, 61 predicted proteins | sample SSSSmetaG_FD_96466 | JGI IMG/M metagenome (GOLD analysis project Ga0123336, IMG submission 96466) | Glacier valley bacterial and archeal communities from Borup Fiord, Nunavut, Canada, to study Microbial Dark Matter (Phase II) - ​SSSS metaG | ecosystem: Environmental > Aquatic > Freshwater > Ice...
CGTTTTGCATGCCAAACCATTCAGGCTTAAAAACAAATACAAAGCAAATCAGCTGCATAAGCACACTACCGATATAACCCATGGAGAATCCTTTGGCGCTTACTGCATCCCGTTGTTCAGGTGATGCAATCTCCGGAAGATAAGAATTATAAAAAACGATGCTGCTCCAGAATCCAACACAGGCTATGATAGAACAAATAATTCCAATGTAAAGGGTATCTAGATTTTTAAAGAAAAACAATCCGGCGCAGGCAAGGCTTCCCATGGTGCAGAAGAAGCGAAGAAAAGTTTTCTTATTACCTTTATAATCGGCGATAGAAGATAGAATAGGTGACATGATCGCTACAATCAGAAAACCCATTCCTAATACATAATTATATAAGGAACTGCTTTCAAATGTTCTCCCCATAAACCGTACGTGGTCAACTGTGCCTGCATTTTTATCATCTGTTATCGCGGCGTAATATGCAGGAAATATGGTTGATGTTATTACCAGGTTGTACACTGAATTGGCCCAGTCGTACATTGCCCATCCGTTTATAATTTTTTTAGAAGCCGTTTGCATGTTAGAAATTTGTGTTGTCTTTCTCTGCTGAACTTTTGGCCGCCTTAGCAGTTGCAAAGTTATGTCAGCTGTAAGCCATTATAATCATCAGCAATCCCAACAGTAGGAAACTGCGTAAATAATTTAGCAATGGCTGAGATGCGCATTTCAAGGGCCTTGCAAACCATGTCAAAACTCATAACTTACAGCTACGTTATCACCCCTTTATAAATGAGTATTAATAAAATAACACCAGCTATGATACGGTAATAACCAAACAATTTAAAACCATGCTTCTGCAGGTATTCTATAAAAAATTTAATAGCGATCATTGCCACGATGAATGCGACAATATTCCCTACCAGCAAAAGTTTAATTTGTTCCGAATGAATAATCTTATAACCTTTCAATAATTTATAGCCAGTGGCAGCGCACATGGTAGGCACTGCGAGGAAAAACGAAAATTCAGCCGCCAGCTTTCGGGTTAACTTTTGTTGCATGCCGCCGATGATAGTAGAAGCACTCCTGCTAACGCCGGGTATCATAGCAATACATTGCCATACGCCTATCATAAAAGCACGGGGGTAAGGAATATTCTCTTCTTTATCTATCGTATGTATTGTAAATACTTTGTCGATAAATAACAGGACGATACCGCCAACCAGCAAACTTATCGCAACAGTAACAGGACTCTCGAGCAACATATCAATCTTGTCAGAAAATAAAAATCCCAGCAACAAGGCGGGAATAACGGCAACAATTAATTTTAAATAAAATTGCCATCTTTTAAAATCAAAAAATTTCTTCCAGTATAAAACCACTACTGCGAGTATTGCTCCCAGTTGTATGGCTACTTCAAATAATTTAGTGAACTCATCCTTTCCTATGTGCAATAAGGAACTTGTAATGATCATGTGCCCGGTAGAAGAAATGGGTAGAAATTCAGTAACGCCTTCAACGATCGCTATAATAACAGCTTCAATAATATTCATAAACAGGTTGGTTGTCTGGGAGGAATTGTCTTTGATCTGCTATCAATAAAGCGATGCTTAACATCGCCTGAGTGCTATCATGCTAAATACTTTTCGGTCTTTTAAATATAGCGAATACTTCCAGGCCCAATCCAATTACAATGAGGATGGGCGCGATGGTAATGCGGGTAGTGCTATACACTTCCTTCTGGTTAAATACTTTGGGATCATTACTTTTTCCACCACTCATTACCATCATCCCTATCACGATAACAATAAGCCCGGCTAACATCAGGATATAATTTTCTTTATTAAACAAGGAACCCGTTTCAGGGTGGCCTATCGGTGAAGAAGAGGTAATGGGTTTGCCGGCAATCGTATTTGCCACGGCAGTGCTTTTAGTAACCGTTTTTTTTTCAATCATTTTTTATGTTTGTAATGCAATATAGAAAATAAGTATTCAATGAAATTTAAAGGTCTGAAAACAATAACTGGTATTATTAAATAAATCAGCGATTAAATATCGCAGCTCTCCTGACAAACCATAGCTATTGTACGCTGCGGAAAGCTTGCAACGTCGATTGTTTGCTCATCAGTAAAGATCATCTAATTTCATTTTAAGGTATTTAATAACACTTCTATGGGTACTGAAAAATGATATAAGCATGCCCAGGATAATTATGCCGCCAGCTAATAATCCCAGCCACAGAGGATCTCTCATCGCTTTTAATTCAGGGAGTAAGTTTTCAGCGGAAACTACTATGGCTAAAATTCCTGCAAGTGCAATTACACCACTGATGGCTCCATTAATGATAGCCCGGTAATCCATTGGTTTGGCGATGAACCACCTGGTGGCTCCTACCATCTGCATGGTCTTAATCAGGAAGCGGTTGCTGAACATGGCCAGTTTAATAGTGTTATCAATCAGCACAATTACTACCACGCATAATACAACAGCTATGCCCAGCAATATCAAACTTACCTTTCGCAAGTTCATATTAAGATTATTGATAAGAGATTTGGGATACTGTACATCACTTACGCCAATATTCTGTTCCAGGTCTTTTTGAATAGCTGTCAGACTGTCGCTGTCTACATACTGATTCTTCAGGTTAAAGTCGATGCTTGCCTGCAGCGGGTTATCTTCCAATACGGTTTTCCAGTCTTCATTACCATCCGCGAGAAATTTCTGCTTAGCCATTTCTTTAGTTATATACCGGTACTTTTTAACGTATGGTCTGGCAGCAATGTATTGAACCAGTGATGAGCTGTCTTTTACTGAAATATTTTCTCTGAGGTAAACCCTAAGCTCTACGTTCTCTTTAAAATAGTCACCGAGTTTATTAGCATTGATAACTAACCAGCCCAATATTCCCAGGATGAATAATACCAGGGACACTCCGAGTATGGCCATAAAGTATGATGGTTGCGAACGTTTGGCTGAACCTTTTCCGATTTCGGTCATGTATCGATAAATTTGGCGTTAAGAGCTGTTTGGAACGGGCAAAAATAATGGAATTAAAGGTTGAATGCGTATTTTTGTCCTCCTCTTCACGATTGCATGGCAGAAATATTTTAAGGCTTTAGCTGTTCGCTAGGCCCTAACCGGCAATTTTAAGTCTTCTTTAGTATTTTTTTGTCAGTGATGTACTGCTCCCGGCATCCTGGTGCAACATAAGTATAACGGAAAAGAGAAAACAGAACAAGCGTTCAATAACAGGTATTAACTCATAACTAATTAAAGCAGGCATGGAATATAATTTTAGAAGTATCGAACAAAGATGGCAACAGCGGTGGCAGGATAACAATGTTTATAAAGTAAGCAATGAATCAGTCAAGCCAAAATATTATGTGCTTGATATGTTTCCCTATCCGAGTGGCACAGGGCTGCATGTGGGTCATCCGCTTGGTTATATTGCCAGCGATATTTACAGCAGGTATAAACGTTTAAAAGGTTTCAACGTGTTGCACCCGATGGGTTACGATAGCTTTGGATTACCTGCCGAACAGTATGCTATCGAAACCGGCCAGCATCCGGCAGTTACAACAGAAAAAAATATTGCGACTTTCAGAAGCCAGCTAAACAATATAGGTTTCAGTTACGACTGGAGCAGGGAAATTCGCACCAGCGATCCATCCTATTATAAATGGACGCAGTGGATCTTTTTAAAAATATTTAATTCCTGGTACGATAGAAATTTATCTAAAGCAAGAAGTATAGAAACGTTGATTGCCACATTTGAAAAAGAAGGCAATCACAGAATTGGTAAAAGAAATGCCGGCCTCGATTTTTCAGGTGAAGACTGGAAAAACTTTGATGAAAAACAGCAACAGGAAATATTAATGAGCTACAGGCTGGCATTCTCCTCTTTCGGTGAAGTTAACTGGTGCGAAGCGTTAGGTACAGTGTTGGCTAATGATGAAGTGGTGAATGGCGTAAGTGAGCGTGGTGGTCACCCCGTGGTAAAGAAAAAAATGCGGCAGTGGTACCTGCGCATTACCGAATATGCGGATCGCTTACTGGAAGGATTGGAACAAATTGAATTTACGGAATCATTAAAAGAACAGCAGCGTAACTGGATCGGTAAAAGCCAGGGCAGCGAAATAGTATTCGACATTAAAGAAGCAGGTGATAACAAACTTAACGTTTATACAACGCGCCCCGATACGATCTTCGGTGTTGATTTTATGGTGGTTGCTCCTGAGCACGAACTGGTTCCAAAGATTACTACCCCAGGTCAGCGGCAGGCTGTTGAAGACTACCTTACTTACGTCAAAAACCGTAGTGAGCGGGAAAGGATGTCGGAAGTGAAACAGATCAGCGGATGTTTCACCGGCGCCTATGCTATAAATCCATTTGACAAAAGAGAAATTCCTATATGGATTGCGGAGTATGTACTTGCAGGTTATGGAACAGGAGCAATCATGGCTGTGCCTTGCGGTGACCAGCGGGATTATAATTTCGCCACTCATTTCAACCTGCCTGTCACAAATATAATTGGCAGTTATTATAATGGGCAGGAAGCAAATTCCACCAGGGATGCGGTTCTCGGGAACTCCGGTTTCCTGGATGGACTTGTAATGAGGGAAGCAATTGATGTAGTTATTACAAAATTAGAAGAAACAGGCATCGGTAAACGCCATGTCAATTACAGGATGCGGGATGCAGGCTTTAGCCGCCAGCGTTACTGGGGTGAACCTTTTCCTATTGTCTGGAAAGATGGTACCGCATACCCGCTAGATGAAAAAGACCTGCCACTGGAATTGCCGCATGTTGATAAATACGGACCCGGTCCGGAAGGGGAAGGACCGCTTGCCAATATTACGGAATGGGTTGAACAACCTGGTGGTGGCAGAAGGGAAACCAGCACCATGCCTGGTTATGCCGGCAGCAGCTGGTACTTCCTCCGTTACATGGATCCTTACAATGACAATGAATTTTGCAACCGTAAAGTTTCCGATTACTGGAAGCAGGTGGATCTTTACATCGGCGGCACCGAACACGCAGTAGGGCATCTATTATACAGCCGGCTATGGACAAAAATTTTGTATGACCTGGGATTTATTGGTCATGACGAACCGTTCAAAAAATTGCTTAACCAGGGAATGATCCAGGGTTCGTCAAGATTCGTTTACCGGGTAAAAGGAACCAACCAGTTCGTTTCTTATAATCTGAAAGACCGGTACGATACGAACCCTTTACATGTAGACGTTAACATCGTTGACGGTACGGTGTTAGATACAGTAGCCTTTAAAAAAAACAGGCCGGATTATGCCAGCGCTGAATTTATCTTTGAAGAAGGCAAATATATTTGCGGGATAGAAGTTGAGAAGATGAGTAAAACCAAACTCAACACGGTGAATCCTGATATCCTGGTTGATAGATATGGAGCAGATACTTTCCGCATGTATGAAATGTTTTTAGGTCCGGTGGAAATGAGTAAGCCTTGGGATACAAAAGGCATCGAGGGTGTGCATCGATTTCTTCGTAAACTGTGGCGTTTATTTTATGATGAAGTAAAAGGCAAAGTATGGAATAACGATAAAGCTACCGATGCGGAACTAAAAATTTTACATCGTACCATAAAAAAAATTGAAGAAGACACGGAGAAATTTTCTTTTAATACCGCCGTAAGCGCGTTCATGGTTTGCGTTAATGAACTCGGAGAACTTAAGTGTTATAAAAAAGAAGTGTTGGGAAAAGTATTGGTTTTGTTAGCACCCTATGCCCCGCATATCGCGGAGGAATTATGGAACCTGTTAGGAAATGAAGCAGGCATTCTCGATGCTGCGTACCCTGTTTATGATGAAAAATATTTGATAGAGATTACTAAAGAATACCCCGTATCCGTTAACGGAAGGTTGCGAACCACTATCGCAATTTCTTTAACAGCCTCGCAGGAGGAAGTTGAAAAAATTGTGTTTGATAATCTCACGGTACAAAAATGGCTGGAAGGAAGGCAGCCTAAAAAAATCATTTATGTAAAAAATAAAATGGTCAATATTGTGGTTTGATAGTACGATGCTGAAAGGCATGTCATACATCACCAGATCAAAAACAAATACTCATTTACTTTTTTGTAAATTTAGTAGGGCAATGTGTTCACTCTTAATAATGACAGAACATGGATTACAAGGATTATTATAAAATTTTAGGACTGGAGAAAGCTGCTTCAGCAGCGGAAATAAAAAAAGCTTTTCGCAAGCTCGCTGTAAAACATCATCCCGATAAAAATCCGGGTGATAAGAAAGCGGAAGAAAAATTCAAAGAAATCAATGAAGCCAATGAAGTGCTTTCTGATCCTGAGAAGAGAAAGAAATACGATGAACTGGGGGAGAACTGGAAATACTACCAGCAACATGGTGGCAATCCCGGTAATTTCAATCAAAATAAATGGAACAATACAGGTCAGCCTAACAACGGCAATTTTAACCAGGCGGATTTTGAAGGTGATGGCGGTGTATTCTCTGATTTTTTTGAATCGATATTTGGTGAAAGACGAAACGCAGGTTCAGCGTCAGGGACAAGGCAGCGAAGGGTTTATAACGGAGAGGATCTCCGTGCTGAAATGGAAATCTCTTTAGAAGACGCTTATCATGGCGGCAGCAAGCAAATTTCTTTAAACGGTCTTAAGATCAATCTTAAATTAAAGCCGGGGCTTCGCAATGGCCAGGTGTTGAGAATGAAAGGCAAAGGTGGCGAAGGAACGAATGGCGGTGAAAATGGGGACTTGCTTTTGTCCTTCATCATAGGTGAACATCCAAGGTTCAAGAGAAAGGAAAACGATCTTCATTTCGACAATGACCTGGATTTATTGACAGCAGTGTTGGGGGGAAAAGTGCCGGTTCAGACAATGGATAAAACCATTCAGATGAATGTCCCTGCGGGTACCGACAGCGATAAAATATTCCGGCTTAAAGGTATGGGCATGCCGTTATACGAACATCCTGGTATACATGGCGATGCTTTTGTAAGACTTGTTATCAAAACGCCAAAAGATCTTTCTGCCATGGAAAAAGAATTGTTTACTCAATTAGCTGACTTCAAAAAACAACCATAATGATTGCACTATATGATCACCTGGATAAATTTTTGGATGATGAAAATAAAAGGCGCCAAAGTGATATTCCTTTGCGGCACCTGGTAAGTGAATTGATGGATAATCTGGGTTACCGGGATGACAATGATGTTCATGAAGCGTTGACGCGTGCTTTTGAAGTATGCTGCACTTTACAAATTTCTATACCGGCTCACTTTAAAAAAATATACCGTTTCAATGATAACAGGATGAAGGTAGACTGGCAGGTTTCCGACCTTGCATGTTACCTGTTGCTTATCAACGGCAACTCCTGTAACCCTAATATAGCAAGGGCTCAGCTTAAAGCAATTGTATTCTCCAGGGAACGTTAAGGTATGCGCCGGCAGCTACAGTAATGCCTTGTGTTTGGTATCAAACAGTCTTAATGTTTTTGAATGATGAGCATTATAATTATACTGATGTGTTATCAGTAGCTTCTAAAAAGCAGAGGCACAATCATTGATGTTGTAGAGCAAAACTATCACTATGGCAACAACAAAAAAAGCAGCGCCTAAAAAAGCTGCAAAGAAATCATCTCCAAAAAAAGCTGTAAAAAAAGAAGCACCCAAAAAAGCCGCGAAGAACGCTGCTCCAAAAAAAGCCGCTAAGAAAGCCACACCTAAAAAGGCTGCAAAGAAATCTTCAGGCAAGAAAAATAAATTGGGTGTCAAAAATTCCCTGGTAAATAACATCAATGCCAAAAAGAAAAAGGGTTCCTCCAAGCCTAAGAGTAAATCATCGGTTTCAAAAGATTCTTACAATAATATGGAGGATAATTGGGGAAAGAAATAATTGTATTACTGGCATTGCTTTAAACGCTGTGTAAGAACCGGCTTATTGGTAATAAGCCGGTTCTTATAATTGATATGCTTGTTACTTTAATTCTCATCTTCATTTTGATGCTAATCCTTTAATATCGCAACAAGCCTGGTGAGGTCTTTTTCGTTATAAAAATTTACATCGTTATTTTTAAAGTATTCAGTCAACTCTTTCTCATTCGTAGCGTAATTTTTCAGGAGATTTTTTTTACTGGCCCTGAAAAAATGATTGTATTTATCGCCAATGTAAAGCGTTACCTGTTTAGCAAGTATTACATCCTGCCTTATATCAAGATTAAATCTTTTCCTGTCACTTGACAATGAATTAATGGAAGTAATGGCGCCGGCAGAAGAAGGCTGATCGTAAGCGCCGATTTTCTGCCTGTCCATAATTTTAATTACCTGCTTTTTAGCAACTTTTGCTGATTCGTTCCCAGCTATAAGCTGAAGGTATCCGTCGCTGTAAAAAAAAGAATCTTTTGCTATGCTGACGTATTTAATGGTAAGTTCATTAGCCAGCGACATAGTATCACCTTTGTCATTGATAAATTGAATATCGCCATTCAGCATGTTATAATTAAATTTGGCTTCATTCGTTTTGCCATCCCTGAATAAGATATTCCCTGTCATAAAAGCTGGGTATAAATATATTTCCTTCGCCATTTTTTGATAAAGATCCTCACCGGCTTTGATTCTTATGGGTGAAGACATTTGCGCATAGACGCTGTTTCCGCAGGTTGATATAATCAACATCAATGACAAAAGATTTTTCATTATTATAATTTAATATTTCATTGTTTAATGCGGTCAACTAATTCAATGATATGCCTGAGCGCCACCATGGTGATTTATTATTCAAAACAAAGCTGTTACTATTGTAGCATTAAAGTTAAGCGGATTATAATGTAGTAGTAGCAATGAATGAGAATGAATTTTAACGGGGTGAATTTTATCCAGCGTTTCAGGTGGTAATAAAAGTGATAAACCTGTTGATCGATTTGTTAAAAGAACTGTAGTAAGTATAAAATAACTTATCACATGCTTGGTTATCAAATTGCTTAATTTGTGGTTTAAATTTTTACATGAACAGTGAATCAAGGAATATCTTCACAAGAAACCAGGCTTCTTTTTTTCCTGTGATAAATTTCGATCCAAAAAAAGACAAGTTACTTTCAATAGACTTCACTGAAAACAATACAGCACTCACCACTGACATTATTGAAGACACCTCACTATTCTCGGATTATATCAATAACAAATTAAAGAAAAGCCATTGTAACTTTGGTATCGGCGGGTATGGTGAGCATCGTTCCGTATATAGCAGAAGCCGTATTTTCGATGCTGTTAACAGTGTCGAGGAACCACGGCGGTTACACCTGGGTACGGATATTTGGGCGCCAGCCGGCACTACTGTATTTGCACCCATCGGTGGTATGGTTCATGGCTTTGCTTTCAATGATCATTTTGGAGATTACGGCGCAACGATGATCCTGTTACATCAGCTTGATGGCTTTCCTTTTTATACTTTATATGGACACATAAGTCTCCGCGATATCAGGATGCTTCGGGAAGGTCAATATATTATCAGGGGTGAGGAGATAGCGCATTTTGGTGAACCTCATGAAAACGGTCATTGGCCGCCGCACCTGCATTTTCAAATTATATTTAATATCGGAGTAAATGAAGGAGACTACCCCGGTGTTTGTAAATTTTCTGAAAAAGAAAAGTACATGAACAATTGTCCCGACCCGGATTTAATACTTCAAATGAATCAGTACGTTACTAACGGCAGATATTAGCTAACAGTAAAATCAGTCATCACAAAAAAAACTCTACTATTTCTTTCCACTCCTGGTCACCTGTGTAACCGGGCATTGGCTTACCTGCTCTTTTATACCAGTAACCAGCGTTGAAGGCATCACCTTCCGTACGATGAAGGTAAGCATGTAACCATGAGCCATCTTTATCGTTGATATCCTGCGCTATCTCGTGCGCTTTATTCCAATCTCTCTTTTTAGCATACCATAAAACCTGCAGGTAAACGGATAATATTTCCGGTGGAGTACCTGACCTTAAAGAGTAATCGAATTCATCATAAGTCATCATAACAAAATTAGTAAGAATATATGCAGCTACCATTAACAATTAGCGACTGCATTTCATGGTTGGAATACTCTCGGCACAAATTCTTAATTTCACGTGATGTCCAACGCTAATTTAAATAATGGTAAGGATCCACTGACGCCTGCGGAGAAAGAATTTGAAAATAACATCCGCCCGGCTATCATAGGTGAATTTTCAGGCCAGGCTCAGATTATAGAGAACCTGAAAATATTTATCAAAGCCGCCAAGCTTCGCGGCGAGGCATTGGATCATATTCTTTTCCATGGTCCGCCCGGTTTGGGTAAGACTACCTTATCACGCATCGTTGCCAACGAACTGGGTGTAAATATCCGTGAAACTTCAGGACCTGTAATTGAAAAGCCCGGTGACCTTGCAGGTTTATTAACCAACCTGCAAAAGCATGATGTGTTGTTTATAGATGAAATTCACCGGTTGAGTAATGTAGTGGAGGAATATCTATACGCTGCCATGGAGGATTTTCGGATTGATATAATGATCGATACCGGCCCTAATGCCAGAAGTATTCAGATAAATATAGAACCTTTTACTTTGGTAGGTGCTACTACCAGGAGCGGATTACTTACAGCGCCGTTATTGTCACGCTTTGGTATTAAGTCAAGACTGGAATATTACGACGCTGCAACCCTGCAAAAAATTATAGTAAGGGCCGCTTCTATACTCAATACCACTATAACTTCAGACGCATCACATGAGATTTCACGAAGGAGTCGTGGTACGCCCCGAATCGCAAACGGGTTGCTTCGCAGGGTAAGGGATTTTGCCCAGGTACTCGGGACTGGTATTGTTGACCTGGGCATTACTCAGTATGCATTGAAAGCATTGAATGTGGATGAACATGGCTTGGACGAAATGGACAACCGGATACTCTTAACAATCATTGAAAAATTTAAAGGCGGCCCGGTAGGCATTACAACGATCGCTACTGCGGTGGGTGAAGAAACCGGTACGCTGGAAGAAGTATATGAACCATTTTTAATACAGGAAGGTTTTATGATGCGCACACCAAGGGGAAGAGAAGTAACTGCAAAGGCATACGAGCACCTGGGTAAGAAACCTTTCACCAAAGATGGCACTCAATTGCTGTTTTAAAAAAGGCCCTACAGGTAAACGTTATCTGTAAGGCCTTTGTAAATTGATATATTAAATTAAACCGTGACAGGTACAACTAACCTGAAACCGTTTCCATGTATGTTCACAATTTCAATTGTAGGATCATCTTTTAAATATTTACGAAGCTTAGCAATGTAAACATCCATACTGCGGCCATTGAAATAAGTATCACTTCCCCAGATTTTTTTAAGCGCCTGTTCCCGTGGCAGCAAATCATTTTTATGTTCTGCCAGCATCTTCAATAATTCATTTTCTTTAGGAGACAGCGTTTGGGTCTGACCACCATGACTTAATTCTCTTAATTTAGGATTGAAATGATAACTACTCAGGTCAAATTCTAAATTGGTACTCTCCCGATTCTGTTCTTCGTTGCGTTTTAGTATCGCCTTTATCTTCAATAACAACACTTCGCTGTCAAAAGGTTTTGTAATATAATCATCAGCTCCTAATTTATAACCCTGTATGATATCTTCTTTCATTGTTTTAGCACTTAAAAAGAATAAGGGTATATCGGGGTCAACGTCCCGGATTTCTTCAGCAACGGTAAAGCCATCCATATTGGGCATCATAACATCCAGCAGGCATAAGTCGAATTTCTCTCTTTGAAAAGCTGCCAGTCCTAACCGGCCATCTCTCTCAAGCACAACCTCATAGTCGTTCAGCTCCAGATAATTTTTTAATACTGAACCTAAGTTGGTATCATCTTCACACAATAATATTTTTCCTTTTGTTCCTTCCATGATTTATTATTTATTTCAAAATAAAGTTAATTCATTCAGCTTGTATATCAATAGGCAATAAGATTTTGTTAAAGTACCCGCGTGCAAAGCTTTTAAATTTATCTGATTATTTTTTACAAACAGTGAGGTATGCATTTCTTAATTTTGAGGATTAACAGATTTATATGGCATTGAAACTAACTACCGAAAATAAATTAAAGAAGCTGATTATAATTGGAGACCGTGTCTTGATCCGGCCTGTAAAATCCGATGAGCGCACCGGAAGTGGCTTGTATCTTCCTCCGGGTGTTCAGGAAAAAGAAAAAGTGCACCAGGGTTATGTAATGAAAGCCGGTCCGGGCTATGCTATCCCTATGCCCGGCGAAGATGAGTCCTGGAAAAATGAGGAAGATAAAGTTAAGTATATACCCTTGCAAGCCCGGGTTGGTGACCTTGCCATATTTCTGTCAGGTGGTGCTACAGAAGTTATGCATTCAGGTGAGAAATATTTAATTGTACCGCAAAGTTCGATATTAATGCTGGAGAGGGAGGAGGACTAGAATTTAGGTTGAATGCTACTTTGGATTATTTTATGCCTAACTTTTCTTAGAGTAGAAATTTTAAGCTTATCAATAGTCGGGTTCAACCTGTGAGGTTTCTAAAACCTCACAGGTTTTGGAGGAGGATTCTTTAATCCATATTTGAGTCATCAAGGTTTTATTGAAAAGTAGTTAGACGTCACTCATTCAAAACCTGTGAGGTTTTCGAAAACCTCACAGGTTGAGTGCTACTTTGGATTATTTTATGCCTAACTTCTCTTAAAGTAAAATTTTAAGTTTGTTTATATTCAAGTTTGGTGGGAGGATTCTTGAATCCATATCTGAGTCATCAAGGTTTTATTGAAAAGTATTTAGACGTCACTCATTCAAAACCTGTGAGGTTTTTGAAAACCTCACAGGTTGAACAATACTCAGCACTCAATATCCTTTAAGTAATCTACAGACACTTTTTGATTTCCTTCATGAAACTTTATAAAGGCATCCCTGTTGCCAAACCATTCTAAAACTTCATTTCTAAGCAGATGGGTTGGCTTACCGGAAAGAATGGTCTGATAAGAACAATATGGATAATACCTGAAATCCTGAATGATGTTATGCTTCTGCGAATTCGAATGATTATTTTCCTGCCGAATCTTTCCTGAAATAAGCTACCAGTACGATTGTAAGCTTTATTAATACTTTTAGAGTAAGCGTTGAAAAAGTTGGCGAATGATTGCTGGAGAATTTTTGATTGCTTTTCATCTTCTTCCAAACCTTTAGTACGTATTAAAAAAAATGAAAATGATTTGGTTGCAGGCTGTAAACAAGGCTATCTGCAATAGGATTAATATGATTTTTCCACAAGTTCAAGAAATGCTGGTAGTTCTTAGGCTCTTTAAAAATTAATTCTTTGTTGTTACCTCTGTTGAAGATGTGATACAAGTTATTAGGCAGTAACGGTTCTTTATTCATAAAAATTAATTCTGAACTGATTAAATTAATAAGGAATCTGTTTACCAGCACCGTCCTATCACCCTGTTGTTATCTCCCTCCAATCCCTTAACTTCCCTATCTCAATCAATCAATCATGCCCGACAACGATAAATTCTTACAAACTATAAAAGACGGTTACTCATTTAAAGGCGAAGCCCCGACAATTGGCGTTGCCATGGTTGATGGAGTGGCTATAACTGGCGCTGATATTACCCTGCCATTAAAAACAATGAATCGTCACGGACTGATTGCAGGCGCTACGGGTACCGGCAAAACAAAAACGCTACAGTTGATAAGCGAATGCCTTAGCGACGCAAGTGTGCCGGTATTGTTAATGGATATAAAAGGAGACCTCAGCGGCCTGGCCGAACCAGGTGTAACAAATGATAAAATTACTGACCGGTATAAAAAAATAGGAATGGAATATAAGCCCGCCGCGTATCCGGTAGAGCTTATGACACTCAGCCAGCAAAAAGGCGTTCGGTTAAGGGCAACCGTTAGTGAGTTCGGACCGGTGCTGCTCAGTAAGATCCTGGGGCTCAACGACACACAGGGAGGCCTGGTGGCTATGATCTTCAAATACTGTGATGATGATAAACTTCCATTGCTTGACCTTAAAGATTTTATAAAAGTGCTTCAATATGTTTCAGATGAAGGTAAGGCTGAGCTTGAAAAAAGCTATGGAAAAATCTCTACAACTTCAACAGGTACAATCCTTCGTAAAGTAGTGGAACTTCAACAACAAGGCGCTGATGTTTTTTTCGGTGAGAAGAGTTTTGAAGTAAATGACCTCATGCGGATCGGCGATGATGGAAGGGGAGTAGTTAGTATTTTACGCGTTACGGATTTACAGGACCGTCCAAAATTATTTTCAACATTTATGCTTCAGTTACTTGCTGAACTATATGCCAGCAGTCCCGAAGAAGGCGACCTTGATAAACCTAAACTTGTACTGTTTATAGATGAGGCCCATCTTGTTTTCCAGGAGGCAAGCACTGCCCTGTTACAACAAATAGAAACAATAATAAAACTGATCCGTTCAAAGGGAATCGGGATATTCTTCATCACACAAAATCCAATGGACATTCCCGACGGTGTTTTAGGACAATTAGGAATGAAAATACAACACGCTCTACGCGCTTTCACGGCAGCGGACAGAAAGATAATTAAACAAACGGCAGAAAATTATCCTGATTCGAAATTTTATAAAACGGATGAACTGATAACACAAATGGGTATCGGCGAAGCGATGGTTACCTTCCTCAACGAGAAAGGAATTCCAACGCCGCTGGCGCATGTGATGTTATGTACCCCGCGCAGCAGAATGGACATATTAAGCGATATGGAAATTGATGCAGTGACATCCCGGTCAAAACTTGTGAGCAAGTACAACCAGGTAACCGATAGTAAAAGTGCTTATGAAATACTGACAGATAAATTAACAGAAGCAGCCGAAAGAAGTCCGTCGGCATCGGCTTCATCAGTAGCTTCAAAGAAACAAGACAAATCAGTGTTTGAGCAGGTGATGGATAATTCCGTGGTTAAGCAGGTTGGAAGAACGGCTGCCGGAATTATTACAAGAAGTTTGCTGGGCGCACTTGGTCTGGGTGGCAGAAGCAGGAGGTATTAGGGGGTATGAGGTGTGAGGTGTGGGGGCTATAATGTTATCTGTTAACAGCCGTCAGCCTTCAGGAGGAAAGTCTGTAACTTAGTGATTTACTGACAGCTGACAGCTGACAGCAGAAAGAAATTTAGTGATTGACATAATACTAACCTACTCACCAAACTTTTTAACCATCCCTGATTCATTTACTTCAATCTTTTTTTCTGACTGCAAAAATTCAATCACCTTCCATAGCTTATCTTTATTAATACCATTTAAATGCAGGATAAGTTCCCGTGCCTGAATGGGCCTACTTATAGAGGAAAGAATTCTTGTTTCTATATCAGTAAATTCATTGGCAGAGATCACTGACTTAATTTTTTTTAGACAGTTATCACAGATCCCACAAGCTTTTATCTTATCATCACCAAAATAATTCCCGGTAAGCTGGCTTCTGCAAACGGCACTTTGCGTGTAACCGATCATCGATTCAACACGGTCTTTATAATATTGTCTGCGTTGATTGTAGGCTTGTATGTTGATCTGAAGATCTTCAGCCTTTAACCTGTTCTGAATAAAATACAATTGAGGCGTGTCTTTTTGCGGAGTGTAAGATACAATACTGAATGAGTTTAGTTGTTGAAGAGTCTTTGTTACTTCTTTTATATCTATCCTTAAAAGAAATGCCAAAGATTTTTCGTTGATATTAACTTCCTGGTCGTATACACCTTCATAGGAACGCAGTAATGATTTTATTAAAGGTTCAAGCGCAGGATGAGACACTTCGAATTGATATAAAATTTCTTTAGTGCAGGTAAACATAAGTCTTGATGAAAGAAAGATCTGTTCGTTAAACGCGAAATGATTTTCATGCTCCAGCACTTTCAAAGTATTTATCACCAGGTGAGCGGCTAATTGAAATTTATTTAAAAAATCAGCCAATGGAAAATCATAATAAGCCCCGGCTCCGGTGCCTGTTGGTATCTGAAGGTAATTTACTATAGCCTGGTAAACGATGCGTATATCTTTAAGTGGCGGAAAACGAAGAACTGCCTGTTGTCTTAATTCATCGAGGTCTTTATCCTGGTATAACAAAACGGCATAAGCTTTTTTACCATCCCTTCCCGCGCGACCAGCTTCCTGGTAATAGTTTTCCAGGCTATCCGGTGAATCAAAATGAACAACAGTTTTAACTCCCGGCTTGTCGATGCCCATTCCAAAAGCATTGGTGCTGACAATGGTACGCGTTTTATCACTGACCCAGCTTTCCTGTTTTTGATTTCTTTCTGTGGAAAGGAGTCCGGCGTTATAAAAGTCCGCATCAATATTATAGGTACGCAATTGTTCGGCAACTTCTTTGGTTCTCTTCCTGCTTTTGCAATACACGATACTGCTGCCCGGAACATTATTGAGGATCTCTACCAGCTTACTAATTTTTGAATCTACCAGGAAGACGCTGTAGGAAAGGTTAGGTCTTTCGAATGATTGCCTGAAAATAATATGTGTTTTGAATTGCAGTTTATCGCAAATGTCTTTTTGAACGATGGGTGTTGCTGATGCTGTTAGCGCTATCACCCCGACATCTGGTAATCTTTCCCGAAGCGCTGCGATGCGCAGGTATGTCGGACGGAAATCATATCCCCACTGAGAGATGCAATGCGCTTCGTCAACTGCTATCAGACAAACAGCTAAAGCGGGCAAATATTCCAGAAATAATTTTGTCTCTAATCTTTCAGGTGATACATATAAGAACTTACAATTACTGTTAGTTGCCGTCTTAAGTGTATGAATAACTTCCTTTCTGCTCATGCCGGCGTAAATGGCAAAAGCAGTAATGCTTTTTTTTCGAAGATGTTCCACCTGGTCTTTCATCAAAGCAATAAGCGGACTTACCACTAAACACAATCCTTCCATCTTTATTGCCGGCACCTGGAAGCAAACAGATTTTCCACCGCCTGTAGGTAACAACGCCAGCACATCTTTTCCAATCAGGACGGCATTGATAATCTCTTCCTGCAGTGGCCTGAAAGAATCATAACCCCAATATTGTTTTAGTATAGATTGGATAGACATTCCTAACGCTAAATTGACATGAAATTTGTTACCGCCATTTTTTCTGCACTACGATTAAAGTAATTTTATGGTGAGCTTTGATTGTCTTCAGGTCATAGTCCTTCCTAAAATCATTTAAATCATAATTCAAACCACTCTCTTAACAAACAGTCTTACCGAATTCACCGCTAGCACAACATCGCTTAAACCCATCACCAGCGCGGCTATTGCTGGTGATAACAATCCAAACGCCGCTACAGGGATAGCAATAATATTATATGCGAACGCCCAGAAAAGATTTTGCTTTATAGTAATGAATGTATGCCTGCCGAGTCCGAGCGATGTAGGAAGATTTTTTAAACCATGGTTCATCAATACTACGTCGGCAGTTTGCATAGCAACTTGTGATGCCTCGCTTAAAGAGATACCGATAGTAGCCTTGGCAAGTGCAGGCGCATCATTGATACCATCACCAATCATAGCAGTTGGCGCTTTGGCTGTAAGCAGTGATACGGTATCGAGTTTTTGTTGAGGCGTTTGTTCAGCGATTACTTCATCGATGCCTAACTTTTCAGCGACCGGTATGCATTTCGATAACCGGTCGCCACTTAATAAAACTGTTCTTACCCCCCTGCTTTTTAAATAACTTACCACCTGCGCAGCTTCCGGACGTACTTCATCTTCCACATCTATCCACCCTAGTAACACATCGTTTTTTGAAATATAAATATTATGAACGTCCTGCTCTGTCAGGGAAGAGAGAATCTTATAAGAACCTGCCAGGTATACATCACCTTCTTTGGATTGCGCCCTCATTCCAAGTCCTTTTATTTCTTCTGCTTTTACCCATTGAACAGGGTTCTTAATTTTCCATTCCCTGCTGATGGACTTAGCAATAGGATGATTCGAAAATTTTTCAAGGGAATAAACAATGCGTTTAAATTCATCTTTGTCTATCGAACTGACATTGAAATTCAGCACCTGGAAATCACCGGTTGTTAAGGTGCCGGTTTTATCAAACACCACCTGTTTAATTTCTTTGAACGCTTCCAGACTTTTCGCATTTCTAAAAAGTATCCCATTTCTTGCGGCACGTCCTAAACCTACCGCTATAGCCGCCGGTGTCGCAAGTCCCATAGCGCAGGGACAGGCGATAACAAGCACCGCGATGCTTCGCATCAACGCGGAAGTCAAATCGTGAAGGAGTAGATAGTTTGCAACAAATGTAACCATGGCAATTATAAGTACCGCGGGTACAAAGATGCTGCTGATCTTATCTGCCAATAACTGCACAGGAGGCTTATCACCTTGCGCTTTTCTTACAAGATTGATAATGTTTGATAAAACCGAATCAGTAGCCAGCGCTGTAACCTGCGCCCGTACCGTACCATTAGCAAGAATGCTTCCGCCGATAAGAAGTTCTTTAGGGTGTTTTTCAACAGGCAAACTCTCGCCGGTAATAATGGCTTCATTAACGCTTGCATCTCCCCATAATATCTTACTGTCAGCAGGCACCTGTTCACCGGATTTTATCAATACCAGGTCACCAGGTTTTAATTGTGAGTTATCAACAGGCAGTATCACTTCCTGGTGCTGATCATCAAATGCAATCATATTGGCCATCACTTTTTGTGATTTCGCTAAACGATTCAACGCCCTTTGCGTGCTGTTAACCGAAGCATCTTCCATATAATTTCCTAAAAAAACCAGCGTGATAATGGTAGCCGCTGTTTCATAAAAGAGGTAGCCTTCGCCAAGGTTTAAGATTGTGCCTATCAAACTGTAGGCAAACGCCGCCGTAGCGCCTAATGCTACAAGCACATTCATATTAGGAAAGCCGTTGACTAAACTTTTTACGGCGCTTCTTCCGAAAAAACGCATCCCGGTAATATAAACAGGCAAACATAATGCGAACTGAAACCAGGGATTCATTAGTAGTTCAAAATGTACCATGCTATGTATCATGTGTAACATCAGCACCAATGTAAAAGGCAGGCAGATCAGAAAGTACCGAAGAAATTTGTTCACCGGTTTCTTTCCTGTTAAAGCGGATGCACTCAAATCAGTGGTAACTTTATAACCAAGGCTTTCAATACCCTTTGCTATCTTATCCTCTTTTTTCTCCGTAGTTGTTGTATCAAAACTTACATCGCCATCAATGGGGTTTACCTTAACATTATTTAATCCCTGCTTCTGCAGATACTGCGAAATGGTTAACGCGCAATTCGAGCAGGTCATCCCTTCAACTTTCCAGTTCACTGTTTCCATACTTATTCAAAATTTATGTGATAATAAAGGTACACCAGCAGATTGCGGGTAAAATATTAAAACTTATTTATTATCTACACCTTGTTGCAAGTTTGTGGTAAGCAGCCGGCAGGGAAGTATTAATATTTCATCTTCATGCTCCTTTAAGACTTCGTGTCTTCATGGCCTATCTTTGCAAAATGGAATTAACTTTTACTTTGAGTGAAATTCAGGTGGCTGCTAAAAATTTTTGGGAACATACCCTTGGAAAAAAAGTATTTGCTTTTCATGGGGAAATGGGAGCGGGTAAAACAACTTTTATCCATGCTTTATGCAAGGAAAAAGAGGTGACTGATGTGGTAGGGAGTCCTACCTTTTCAATAATTAACGAATACAAAAGTAGCGGGGAGAACATATATCATATTGATCTGTACCGCCTCAAAGACGAAGAAGAAACGATACAGGCGGGTGTTGAAGACTGTTTATACTCCGGCGATATATGCCTGGTTGAATGGCCCGAAAGAGCGGCTTCTCTTTTTCCGGATGATACTGTGCATCTTTATCTGCATGCAATCGACGAGCAAACCCGTACTCTCAGGATAAAAGATAAATGAGTATATTTGGCAGCATAGTAAAATTGCTGGTTTCGCGCTGAAGACTTTTAAATGAATCTGGGTAATTTGTACGGAGAATATCAAGTCAGCGTTTTCCGGACTCACAAATTAATATTCAAACAATAACGAAAAGGGGATAACAGTAAATCCAATAACATGTCGCAAACAAAACCGCTGATAAGCACTTCTTTCAGCTATGAAACTTTAGAAGAGACGCTCGATGTAAAACCAAAAGGCGAGCAGTTGCATATTGGAATTCCTAAAGAAACAGCCTTCCAGGAAAATCGGATTGCATTAACACCTGATGCAGTAGGTGTTTTAGTGAGTAATGGTCATCATGTTGTTATTGAACATAATGCCGGCGAGGCGGCTCATTACCACGACAAAGATTACAGTGAAGCCGGCGCGAAAATAGTGTATGAAAAATCAGAAGTATTTAAAGCGCCGTTACTGGTAAAGAGTGCTCCTGTAGTGGAGGAAGACCTTAAGTTTTTACAGCAGAATCAGTTGCTCGTTTCTCCTATTCACCTGTCTGCAATGAAAGCGGAATTTCTGGAGAAGATGATGGAGAAGAAAATTACTGCATTTTCATTTGAGAATTTAAAAGATGATAGCGGGACTTACCCGATTGTAAGAAGCATGAGTGAAATTGCCGGAAGCGCTGTTATGCTGATCGCGGCACAATACCTTAGCTCAGCTAATCATGGCAAAGGAGTTTTGTTAGGAGGGATCTCCGGGATACCTCCTACTAAAGTAATAATTCTTGGGGCGGGAATAGTAGGAGAATTTGCGGCACGCGCTGCCCTGGCACTGGGAGCCTCTGTAAAAATTTTCGATAACAGCGTTTATCGTTTAAAGAGATTACAGAACAACATCGGTCACCGGTTGTGGACTTCAGTGATAGAACCGAAAATATTAGCCAAGCAGTTAAAGACTTGTGAGGTAGCAGTAGGCGCCTTGTCTTCTCAATCAGGTCGTATACCTATTGTGGTAACAGAAGATATGGTAAGTAACATGCGCACAGGCAGTGTGATCATTGACGTTAGCATCGACCGTGGCGGATGTTTTGAAACTTCAGAAATCACTACGCATGAACACCCGGTGTTTCTTAAATATGGTGTTATACATTATGGTGTGCCGAATATTCCCTCGGGTTTTGCCAGAACGGCTTCTCAGGCTATCAGCAGCGTGCTAATGCCGTTGTTACTGGAAGCATCTGAAGAAGGAGGCTTCGAAAATCTTATCTGGCACCGGTTGCACCTCCGCAGCAGCATATACTTATTCAAAGGAGTTTTAACCGATTTCCATCTTAGCCAGCGGTTTGATTTGAAGTTTACGGATTTGAATTTGCTCTTTGCAAGCCAGCGATAAATAACAGTGTCAACCTTGTTAAGCCCGGACGACCTTCGCCAGGTAGAAGCTGATTACTTGTAGTCTGTAATACTAACTTCCTTTGTACAAAAATTATACTCCTGTACATCATTTGAACTCACGATTACCAAACGGTCTTTACAATAGTTTTTTATAAGCTGATGATACAGGTTGATGCCGGTTTCATCCAGGTTGGTGCAAGGCTCGTCAAGTAATAAGCAAGGAGTATTGGAAAAAATAGCCTGTGCCAGTTTTACGCGCTGCTTCATGCCGCTGGAATAATAACGGATTTGTTTGTTAGCTGCATGCTTCAGACCTGCTATAGATATAATATCGTCCACTTTAATAGCTGGTAGAAATGGTTTAAAGATCTGATGAAAGTTTAATAATTCAACAAAAGTCATCTCTTCGATAACCTCGAGGTAAGGAGCGGCTATAGCGATTGAATTAAATATTTCATCCGGATCCAATTGTAGGGAATCAGCAGCTTCATAAGTTGTTGATCCCTCTGAAGCAACGATAGCCCCTGCTATAACCTGCAGCAGTGTTGACTTACCAGAGCCATTGGGTCCGGTAACAGCATAATGTTCACCCTCAATAAAAGTATAAGTAAAATTTCGAAAGATCCAGTCCCGGTTAAAACGCTTCCCCGATTTAATGCACTTAATCTTCATCTCCGCTACTTCCTTTTGTAAAGCGTTTTATAATACCTCTTCCGCTTTCGCGGATAAAAGTAACTATCTCGTCTCTTTCATCACTTGCCGGTAGTTCTTCTTCTATATATTCCAACGCCTGTGAAGTATTCATTGCTTTATTGTAGATGCACCGGTAAATATCCAGGATATGGTTGATGCGCTCGATACTGAAACCCCTTCGTTTTAATCCAACGGAGTTTACCCCGGCATAGCTTAACGGATTTCTTCCGGCTTTAATATAAGGAGGTACATCTTTGCCGATGAGGGAGCCACCACTAATAAATGTATGCTGCCCTATCTGAACAAATTGATGAATAGCGCCCATCCCCCCAATAATTGCAAAATCGCCCATTATCACGTGTCCGGCCATCTGGGTGTTGTTACTGAGAATGCAATGATTACCAATTATGCAATCATGTGCTATATGGCTATACGCCATTATCAGGCAGTTATTGCCAACCTTGGTTGTCCAGCGGTCACGGCTTCCGCGGTTAATAGTTACAAATTCACGGATAGTGGTGTTATCACCCACCTGAACAGTAGTTTCTTCTCCCTCATATTTCAAATCTTGTGGAATAGCAGCAATGACGGCACCTGGAAAAATACGGCAGTTCTTTCCAATCCGTGCACCTTCCATAATGGTAACGTTACTGCCTATCCAGGTTCCTTCACCTATTTCAACATTATGATGAACCACTGTAAATGGGTCAATCTTAACATTAGTCGCCAGTTTGGCGTTGGGGTGAATATATGTGTGAGGATGAATCATTTTGTTATTTCCATATTAAGTTTGCCTGAAGCCTGAACATAAATACAACCTGGTGAATATTATTGATGTATTTTTCTGCCATCCTCGCCTCTTTCACTATAAGATTCACCAGCTTTAATATTTTAAAGTGATCCGGATAATAAAAAGGATATAGATAATGAATGTTAAGCGTAACTCGTCCTCAAAAATATTAAAAAGAATATTCTAAACCTTAACTGTTCCCCTTTTAAACGTTGTTTAAGATCAGATAAAAACCTTGATAGTTAACGAATTAAGAATAGCTGTTACTATGTATAAAAGTTAAACTTATGAAAAAGCATGATCGTACCACTCAATCTTCTATAAACGTTAAGCTTCGCGCCTTTTTACCAATTGCGCTACAAGGATTGCTTCGGTGCAAACCTTATTACCTACAAACACTGTTCCTCTCATCTCACAAATACCCCGTCTTATCGGGGCGGCTAATTCCATGCGCAGTAACATAGTATCACCAGGTACTACCATTCTTTTGAATTTACAGTTATCAATCTTAAGAAAATAGGTGTCGTACTGACCTTTTTCCAGCAATGTGTTAATGGCAAAAATACCTCCTGTCTGAGCAAGGGCTTCAATCTGAAGTACACCGGGCATAACCGGATTACCCGGAAAATGACCAACAAAAAAGGGCTCGTTAAAAGTTACATTCTTTACACCAACAATGTAAGAGTCGGTTAATTCAATTATTTTATCAACCAAAAGAAAAGGATAACGGTGCGGCAGGGTTTTCTCTATGTCTTTAATATTATAAACCGGCTCCTTGTTAGGGTCATAAAAAGGGACATTCTTTACATGTTTATTCTTTTTTATGTGCAGTTTTATTTTCCGTGCGAAATCAATATTCGAGCTATGCCCCGGGCGGTTGGCAATTATTCTTGCTTTGATAGGATAACCGATAAGTGCCAGGTCACCTACAACATCCAGCAACTTGTGGCGGGCGGGTTCATTGGGAAAGCGAAGTTCCAGATTATTAAGATAGCCTTCGCTTTTGACTTCCATTTTGTCCCTCTTGAAAGCTTTCGCCAGACGGCCCATTTCTTCTACTGTAACCGGTTTGTCAACAACTACGATGGCATTGTTGATGTCGCCACCCTTAATAAGGTTATTGTCTATCAGCATTTCCAGTTCATGCAGAAAGCAGAAAGTACGGCAGGGTGCGATCTGTGATTTAAAGTCTGAAAGACTTTTCAGATCAGCGTGCTGTGTACCAAGCACCGGCGAATTAAAATCTATCAGGGTAGTGATTTTATAGTCACTGGCAGGCATTGCTACCATTTCCACCCGTTTTAATTCATCATAGAAATAAATATTCTCATCAAGGATGTACCATACCTTTTCAAAATCCTGTTCTATCACGCCTGCTTCTTCAATCAATTCAATAAAAGGCTGCGAGCTCCCATCCATGATAGGAATCTCCGGGCCATTTATAGTTATCAGTGCGTTGTCTACTCTCATCCCTACCAGCGCGGCAAGTAGATGCTCAACGGTACTTATTTTGGCGCCTTTTTCTTCCAGTGTCGTTCCGCGTGCCGTATCGGTAACCAGGTCGCAGTCTGCTTTGATAATAGGTTGATTGGGAAGATCGAGTCTTTGAAATTGAAAACCAAAGCCGGGATTAGCAGGTTTAAGTGTCATATCAACCAATGCCCCGGTATGAAGCCCTCTACCGGAAATGCTTTTTTCCGAACCTAATGTGTGTTGCTTATCTACGTTAAAATTTAGTGCCATGCGGTTTCTGTTCAATCGGGCAAAGATAATTATTCAGGTGAGAAATAGTTTTTTTGTAAGAAATTTGACTGCTTAGGTTATTGATTATGCTATCGTCCTTTAGCTATCCGTCAGCTGAAACTGTCATTAATGTTATGTGTTATAAACTTTCCTCCTGATGGCTGAAAGCTGACGGCTGATAGCAAAACGTCAATGTATGATTGACATACCACTAGTGTCTGATTAGTTTATAATTTTTATAAGCAAATAGTTGCTTGCCGGTATGTTTTTGAATAAAATAAAGAATTTTTTCTTTTAAAGTCATGTTGGTTTTGAAGGGATCATATTTAAACTCCCAATCAATACTTTTAATTTTGCTGTCCATTACTGAAGGGTGTGTACCCTTAAATGTATGCAATATATCTATCTGACCGGCGTAATCATATCCGCTTTTATTTTTCTCCGCGTAAGATTGCAGGATAGCATCATCTTTATGCCATCGTTTTCCAAATTCAACCGTTTTTTTCACCTGGTCGGCTGGATGTTTGACATAACTATAATGATAAACTGTAGCAGCCAGTTGTTTTACATTAAGCTTTGTGCCTTTTTCATTCAGATAGTTTGAAGGATCGATAAAGCGTCTGAAACCCTGTGAATCGCGGTATGAACGGATGTTTTTATCGTTTCTTACAATACGTATCTCCTTGTTATGGTAACGGCGACTAGGTGCAATATGGTTATAATCACCAAAGAAATTAAGAAATTGAAAAAGAAAGCCCTCAACGGCAGCATCTGCCAGATTTGTTTCCATCGCTTTTCTTATTTGCGACAGGTCTTTTTCATGTATCACCTCATCGGCCTGGATATGAAAACACCAGTCGCCGGTACAGTGATCCAGCCCTATATTCGATTGTTGGGAAAAAATATGTCCTCCTTTTCTTGAATGCTCATCCCAGATGGTGTCAACGATTTTAATTTTCGGATCATTGAGTCCGGCTATTGCTTCTCTTGTCCCATCGTTTGAATTACCTACTACCATAATAAGTTCATCGCAAACAGGAAGAATAGATTGAATTGCTTCCAGGAATGGGTACGCATACGTAAAAGCATTCCTGACATAAGAGAAACCACTAACCTTCATAAATTTTTTTTTATAAAAAACCTGCACAGGTTGAAGAACCCTGCAGGTTGCTGTATAATCAATTTAATTAAAAAGTAATATGGAGCATCAAACTTCTTCCTCCCTTAATGACTTCACTAAATTTTCAAGTTCTGTAAGCCGTTTTTCCATTTCCGGCAGGTTACGGTTCAAAGCCTGCACCCGCATGGAACTGCCATAGTCGATGGCCGGTGTGCCGGTGATAGATGTGTTAGGCTTTTTAATGGATTTGCTGACGCCGCTTTTGCCATTTATTTTTGTGCCATCCGCGATTTGAATATGACCGGCAAGGCCCGCCTGTCCGCCGATCATTACATTACTCCCGATTTTTGTACTGCCACTTACACCTACCAGCGCGGCTATCACGGTATTGGCTCCTACTTCAACATTATGAGCTATCTGTATAAGGTTATCCAGTTTGGCCCCTCGCCGGATAATGGTTGAACCAATGGTAGCCCTGTCGATGGTAACATTCGCCCCCAGTTCTACATTATCTTCAATTACTACATTACCTATCTGAGGGACTTTTTTGTAACTGTTATCTGATTGCGGCGCGAATCCAAAACCATCACTTCCAATAACAGTTCCTGCATGTATGGTGGTGTTTTTACCAACAACGCAATCATGATAGATTTTTACACCGGGATGAATGGTAGTATCGTCCCCGATTTTTACATTGTTACCAATAAAGACATGTGGGTAAATTTTTACATTGTTACCGATTGCAACATTTTCACTCACGTAAGCAAAAGCACCGATAAAAACATTTTTGCCCATCGCAGCCGTAGCATCAATATAAACAGGTTGTTGAATTCCTGTTAATTGTTGTTGCTGTATTTCCTGGTATTTTGAAAGTAATGTAGCGAAGGCGGTATAAGCGTCGGTAACCCTGATAAGTGTGGCGACAACTGGTTGCCTCAGTTCAAGTGTATCATTAACAATTATTACAGAGGCTGCGGTGCTGTACAGATACTCCTCATATTTGGCATTAGCCAGAAAAGCCAACTGACCATGCTGGGCTTCTTCAATTCTGCCGAATGAGCCAACCGTAATATCCGGATTTCCTTCTGTTTTCCCACTTATGATCAAAGCAATTTGAGCGGCTGAAAGTGTCATGTTATGGTCTTTTTGCTGGACTATTTAAGATAACAAATATAAAATTTTTTTACAGGGTTGGCTAAATTATGATGAATGAGGGCATTGTCCACCTGGGATATGTCTTTCACTGTACCATCCCTGAATAAAATATTAATGCGTTCATCAGATGGATCATAAGTCGTGTTCTGTGCCTGCCCTTCAAATAAAAAATATCCTGCTTCTTCTTCTGTAATAGTTAACCGGTTACAGATAGCGTTTTGTATATCCGTTACCCACGCCCGTTCGAAAGGGATCGTCTGCAACTTAACTTTAAATAATTGCCTGTTAACAAGTGACCTGCAGAGTAAAGAAAGAATTTTATCCGGATGGAACATCCAGTTTTTAATAGTGGCAAGTACGTCGTAATCATCCAGGAGGCAAAACTTATCCAGGTGTTTTCCGATGGGTTCCGATGTCTGGGACATTTGTAAAAAAAAATCAAGCGTTAAGGAGGCAGCAGGCACTTCGACTTTCATTGTAAGAAGATCCTTGGCTCTTTCTATAATCTTGATAAGCATTTTCTCTGCGCTTAAAACCGTTTTATGCAGGTAAACCTGCCAGTACATCAGTCGCCGCGAAACCAAAAACTTTTCAGTAGTATAAATTCCCTTTTCTTCTATCATCAAATTGCCTTCATAAACAGTCAGCATTTTTAAAATTCTATCGTATCCGATGGATCCTTCGGATACGCCTGTAAAAAAACTATCCCGGGTCAGATAATCCATCCTGTCCACATCCAGCTGTCCGGATACAAGTTGATGCAAAAATGGTTTGTGATAATTATTGGTAAAAATATTGATAGCTATCTCAAGCTGACCATTCATTTCATTGTTTAAATCTCTCATAAGCAGCAGGGAAAGCGTTTCATGGTCAACTCCTTTAATCAAAACATTTTCCAGCGCGTGAGAATAGGGGCCATGACCAATGTCATGAAGTAGGATCGCTATCTTGGCGGCTTCTTCCTCTTCCACTGATATTTCGATCCCTTTATTTTTCAATTCATGCAGAGCACTGTTCATTAGATGATAAGCTCCCAGGGAATGATGCAAGCGGGAATGGACAGCGCCCGGATAAACCAGGTGCGCAAATGCCATCTGGTTGATTCTTCTGAGCCGTTGATAACAGGGGTGAGAAATAATATTAAAGATCAAAGCATTGTCTATAGTGATAAAACCGAAAACCGGGTCATTGATGATCTTTCGTAAAGGAGTGGCCATTAGTGTTTCAGCTTTGTTAAAGCGTTTATCAAAGAACCAACAAATCTCACAAATGCCAATGGTATTTATTAGCTTTCAGCTAATTAAGTTGATTTGGTAATAGTAGTGTTCAGGTTAATTTTTTAATACCTGTTTACAATTGATTACTACAAAATCAAATTAACATTTTTTTATCAGGCCACTTCTACTGCTTTTAATCCGGTAATCATTTAAACGATGTTCAATTAATGTCATTAGCTAAAATTTTATGGGTAGACGACGAGATTGAAAGCTTACAATCTCAAAAAATTTTTCTTGAAAGCAAAGGGTATGATGTACAGACTTTAACCAATGGTTTCGATGCCATCGATTATATAAAGGAAAACCAGGTTGATCTTGTTTTGATGGATGAAACGATGCCGGGCATTACCGGTCTTGAGACCCTGGCAAAAATTAAAGAAATAAGCGCACAAATCCCAATTGTGCTTATTACTAAGAATGAAACGGAGAACCTTATGGACGAAGCCATCGGCAGCCAGATCAGTGATTACCTGATTAAACCGGTGAATCCAAACCAGGTACTATTATCCTTAAAAAAAATCCTGGATAATAAGAGACTCGTTGCAGAAAAAACCACTTCAGCTTACCAGCAGCAGTTCCGGAATTTGTTTATGGTACTAAACAGCAATCCTAACTACAATGAATGGATGGAAATATATAGAAAACTTGTTTACTGGGAACTTGAGATGGGTAAAAGCGACAGTCCTGAAATGAGAGAGATCTTTCAATCTCAGAAGCAGGAAGCTAATGCTGAATTTTTTAAATTCATATCCCGAAACTATACTTCGTGGGTGAATTCAAAATCAACGGAAGCTCCTGTCATGTCGCATACGCTGGTTAAACAGAAAGTGCTTCCCAATGTGGAAAAAGGGATTCCTACTTTTTTTATTTTGATTGATAACCTGCGATTCGACCAGTGGAAAGTGATACAGCCGATATTTGCGGAGAGTTTTCGCATTTTAGAAGAAGAAACATTTTACAGCATTCTTCCAACTGCAACCCAATACTGCCGGAATGCCATCTTTGCCGGATTGCTGCCTGTTGATATCGATAAACAGTTTTCTGCTCAATGGAAAAATGATGATGAAGAAGGAGGCAAGAATTTATATGAGGAAGATTTTTTCCGGGCTCAGTTAAAACGGTTGAAGAGAGAAGATATCAGGTTTTCTTATACAAAAGTCATTAACCACAATGATGGCCAGCATCTGCTTAATAATATACATAACCTTTTAGGCAATGACCTCAACATCATCGTGTATAATTTTGTCGACATGCTAAGCCACGCCCGTACTGAAATGGAAGTTTTAAAAGAGCTGGCGAGTGATGAAGTGAGTTACCGCAGTATAACTACCAGTTGGTTTGAACATTCACCGTTGCACCAGGCATTAAAAAAGATCGCTGACAAAAAGATTAATATCGTACTTGCCACCGATCATGGCAGTGTGCGTGTTAAGAATGCCTGCAAAGTTATAGGCGACAAACAGACTACCGCTAACCTTCGGTATAAGCATGGGCGGAATCTAAACTACGATCCTAAGGAAGTGCTGGTATTCAAGGATCCGAAAGAAGCTGGCCTGCCAAGTCCCACGCTTAATTCATCCTACATTTTTGCCAGGGAAGATGCGTTTCTCTGTTATCCCAACAACTACAACTACTACGTAAATTATTATAAGAACACTTTCCAGCATGGCGGGGTAAGCCTGGAAGAAATGATTGTGCCGGTAATTAAAATGACGAGTAAGTAGCCTGGAGATATGCTGGCAGAAGGTAGGAGGTTTTCAGGTATGGGGTAAGATATTCATGTCTTTTCCCGTAGCGGTTGACATATTATAAAGATCGTTTAACAGGTGTGGTAAATTTCGAAATATTCTCTTTTTTTCATACCTCATAGCTCACCACCTTATACTTATAATCAATCTCACAATTTAAACTTACCTATATTTACCCATCGAAAAAGGTTTCCATGAAAGTCAGCCAGCTGAATTTGAATAAGATAGAAAAAATTCTGGAAGAGTCGCAATATGTGATACGATATGAAAGAGGTACGTTTCAGAGTGGTTACTGTATTTTGGAAGAAAGAAAGATAGTAGTACTTAACAAATTTTTACAAATGGAAGGTAGAATCAGTATACTGATTGACCTTGTTCCGCAATTAAATATAAACGTAGACCAGCTAACAGCAGAGACCCGTAAAACGTATGAACAGATAATTCAGCGGCATGAACCTGCGGGTAATCCATAAGAGGTATTACTGATATTTTAAATTATTCTCCCCGGTTAATATCTTCATCATCAAATCCCAATTGCCGTTTGGCTTATCCATCTCTTAAAATAACTTTTCTAGGAACAGGCACCAGCGGCGGTGTGCCTATGATAGGCTGTAGTTGTAAGGTATGTACTTCCATAGATAAAAAAGACAATCGGCTTCGTTCCACTATTTTAGTGCAGTCTGATAATACAACCTTAGTTGTTGATACTGGACCTGATTTCCGTTACCAGATGCTTCGCGCTAACGTTAAAAAGCTGGATGCTGTTATTTTTACTCACTCCCATAAAGATCATATTGCCGGACTGGATGATGTTCGTGCCTATAATTTTTTTAGCCGTAAACCAATGGAGATTTACGCAACTGAGGTTACCCAGCAGGCTTTAAAAACCGAATTTGCTTATGCGTTCTCCGATCACAAATATCCAGGCATCCCTGAACTTAACATGCACCTGATCGGTGAAGAAGATTTTATGGTAGGAGATATTCCCGTAACTCCTATAAGTGTTTGGCATCTTCACATGCCGGTACTGGGATTCAGGTTTGGGAAATTTACTTATATTACAGATGCTAACAGGATTGATAATAAAGAGAAAGAGAAAATAAGGGGTTCAGAAATATTGGTGCTGAATGCATTGCGTAAACAAAAGCATATCTCGCATTTTAACCTTGAAGAAGCTATAGCCCTGGCAGAAGATTTAGAAATACCACAGGTTTATTTTACCCATATCAGTCACCAGTTAGGGAAACACCAGGAAGTCAGTGACGCATTGCCTACCGGTATATACCTTGGCTATGATAAGCTTGAACTTTTTCTTTCTTGATATATCTAACTACTCATCCATAAAATTTACTGTAACTGGTCACAGCTTTTTTTTAGGTATTGCATTAAATTGCTTTCAAGCTTTCATTAAGCGTTATTCCCTCCTGAACTTTCCTCTAAAACACGGTAATATGAAATGGCAATGATCACTACTTTTCAGGGATAACCGATTATATGCTGGAAAAAATTATTAAAGATTATTTGACCTTTAGCAGGAAAGAACGAACAGGCGTATTGTTGTTGGTAACACTCCTGACAATTACATTACTTCTTCCTTATTTTTTTAGTGAACATGATGAATATTTGAACAAAACAGATTTAAGTAATTTTAAGATTCAATCAGATCAGGTTAAGGTTTTTAAAAAAGAACATGATGCTACTGAAGAATCGGAAAGTCTGATAAGCGGTCATCATGCCTTTTCTGACTATAAAACGCATTCACCATTTAACGAAAAGCCACCTTCAAAGGCAGCACTGTTTTATTTTGACCCTAATAAGTTATCAGGTGATGACTGGAAGAGACTAGGACTGCGTGATAAAACCATAGAGACAATCCACAATTATATTTCAAAAGGCGGAAAATTTAAAAGCAAAGAGGATATTGGGAAAATTTACGGCTTAAATGCAAATGATGTCGCGCGATTAATGCCGTATGTAAAAATCAACAAGGTAAATTATACTTCAACACAGAAGCCTTACGAAAAAGTTTTCTATAAACCGCAATCACAGGAATATTTTAAAAAGGCAAAATCATTAGCCGTACCACATATTGTAGATGTTAACCTGGCAGATACAACTGAGCTAATTGCTTTGCCCGGAATTGGTAGTAAACTGGCGGCACGCATTGTTCTTTTCAGAGAAAAACTTGGCGGCTTTTATTCGGTTGACCAGGTTGCTGAAATTTATGGCCTGCCTGATTCTACTTTCCAAAAGATCAGGCCAGTCTTAAAGCTTAGCAATACACTGCTTTCACTCATAAACATTAATACTATTGATGTCAATGAATTAAAGCGGCATCCTTATATAAGATGGAACATAGCTTCAGCCATAGTAGCCTACCGCAATCAACATGGCAATTATAAAACGCTTGAAGATCTGAAGAATGTAAATATAGTAACTGACGAAATATTTTTAAAAGTCTTTCCTTACCTGAAGCTGGAATAATTAAGATGAGCGTTATGAAATTACATTTAGGAAAGCTTCCACGCTGAATGTTATATACGGATGGCAATACCTGAAGAAAAATAGTATGAAACTGTATAGCATGCAATTCCAACTTCCTGACATTCAATCCAAACTTGCAAAAAATTTATACTAACAACTGTTAGCATTTTATAAAAAACTTATTATCTTGCACTGACTAGATTGTATATAAAAAGAAGTATTGACAGAACATGAATTTTGAGACAGCTGAGATCACTCAACAAGTAGGGCAGGTAGCGAAGGACTTTGCAAATAAGAATATTAAATCTCACGTGATGGAGTGGGATGAAAAGCAGGAATTTCCATTATATATATTTAAAGAATTAGGTAAGCTTGGTTTGATGGGGGTATTAGTACCGGAAGAATATGGTGGCGCAGGGCTATCTTATTTTGAATATGTTGCCGTTATTCAGGAAATTGCTAAAGTTTGTGGATCAATTGGTCTTAGCGTTGCTGCCCATAATTCTCTTTGTACCGGACATATTCTCATTCATGCAAACCTCGAACAGAAGCAAAAGTACCTGCCTAAACTGGCTAGTGCGGAATGGATAGGAGCTTGGGCGTTAACGGAACCCAGCACTGGTAGCGACGCCGGAAATATGAAATGTGTTGCAGTAAGAGATGGAGATGACTGGATCATTAACGGAACCAAATGTTGGATAACACATGGTAACAGTAGCGACGTTGTAGTGGTAATATGCCGCACCGGGGAACCCAGAGGAAAAGACAATTCAACTGCTTTTATTGTTGAAAGACAGAACCCGGGTTTAAGCTCCGGAAAAAAGGAAAACAAATTGGGTATGCGGGCAAGCGAAACAACAGAAATGGTCTTCAACAATTGCAGGGTTCCCGACGCTAACAGAATTGGAGAAATAGGGGCAGGCTTTAAACAATCTATGAAAGTGCTGGATGGTGGCCGTATTTCCATTGCAGCTTTAAGTTTAGGCATTGCGAAAGGAGCTTACGAAGCATCGGTAAAGTATTCACAAGAGCGTTACCAGTTCGATCAGCCTATTGCAAGCTTTCAGGGAATTTCTTTTAAGCTGGCAGATATGCTTACAGAAATTACTGCTGCTGAATTACTCACGATGCAGGCAGCCGATTTAAAAAACCGGGGTGAGGAGATGACACAGCAGGCAGCCATGGCAAAGTATTATGCAAGTGAAGTTGCAGTAAGAACGTCAACGGAAGCCGTTCAAATTTTTGGTGGTTATGGTTATACCAAAGATTTCCCGGTTGAAAAATATTATCGTGACAGCAAATTGTGTACGATAGGTGAAGGAACATCAGAAGTGCAGAAGCTGGTTATTGCCAGGGAAGCATTAAGAAAATAGCCTCTTTCGATTGCTTGTTATATGGCCCGGGTGTAAACCCGGGTTTTTTCATGTCAGCGTTAGTAAACAGAAGTGACTTCAAATTAGCTAAGGGTTCTTCGCGATCGTTTGTGTTTTTTCAACCGGGACCTGCAAATAAGGCAGGAAACACATAAGGCACAGAGAAAACCTTCCTTTATCTCCATTTCGTTCCTACATCAATTCTCCATGTTGACAAAATCATACAGGAAGTTCATGTAATTGATACAAACAATCATTGCAATTTATAAATAGAGGCATGATACAGCAGCATAATAGTTTTCGCATCTTTAATAGCACCATTCGCAATCATAGTCAGTGCTTCAGTAAATTCAATTTCTAATACCTCTATATCTTCATTGTCATCTTTCAAACCACCACCTGCAGTAATCTATCTATCTTTTTCATACTCTGCTACAAAAAATGTCAGCATTTCGGTAACAGAGCCTGGCGACATGTAAGCATCAAATATTTTTGTTACAGAAGAAACTTTATAACCAGTTTCTTCTTCAGTTTCCGTTTAATGCAATCTTCAGCATTGTCTTTGTCAAGCAGCCCGGCACAAGCTTCAATAAGCATTCCCGAGTCGTTACCATTAATAAAGGAAGGAAGCCGGAATTGCCTCGTTAATATGACTGTTCTACTTTTTAAATTATAAAGTAATATTGTCGCTCCATTGCCTCTGTCGTAAGCTTCCCGGTTTATAGTTGTCCAGGTATCATCTCTTTGCATATAGTTATAAGTAACCTTCTTCAATACATACCAATTATCTGATAATATTTCCGTCTTAATAATTTTGACTTTATCGTTTATTCAGGTGATTTATGAATTGTGGCCAACCGCATTACAACATTATGAGTGGAGATAAAAAATGGTTTTAGTCGGTTTAATCCAGGTAATCTTCTTTCTCCGCAGCTCCGTACTTTTCAAATAGTTTATCTATGGCGTCGGCGAACATAGGGAATTTTTCTTTAGTAAAAGTCTTTACCACCTCAATGGATTGAAGCGCCTGATCATCGGATAAGCCAACCTGTTTTTTTAATCGGTCGATGAGTTCTTCCATAATAGATAAATTTATATTAATTCGGAAAGATGTTCTTCGAATTTTAAATTATACCGGACGCTTAAAAACAACTGAAACGTGATATAAAAAAAATGTGAAACGTAAACTGTCAGGATTACCGCAGTTAACATTTCACATGTAAGATCATTATCATTACGCTACTTTTAACAAACTCATTTTACTTTTATCAAATTTCTTGCGGGCGTAATCTAACGTAATATGAATGGATTTCTCTTTACCAGATGGCATTTCAAACATTGCGTCAGTCAGGATACTTTCACAAATTGAACGAAGTCCTCTTGCGCCCAATTTGTACTCCATTGCTTTTTCAACCATAAAATGAAGTACATCTTCATCCATCGTTAACTTTATGTTTTCAAGCTCAAATAATTTTTCGTATTGTTTGACAAGTGAATTTCTCGGCTCGGTTAATATTGAACGCAAAGTAGGAGCATCAAGTGGATTTAAATAAGTCACTACCGGTAAACGGCCTAAGAGTTCAGGGATCAAACCAAAGCTTTTAAGGTCCTGCGCATTGACGTATTGTAACAGATTTTTCTTAGCTGCTTCCTGTTGTTCCTTGTTTACATTAAAACCAATGGCATTGGTATTTATCCTTCTGGCAATAACTTTATCAACTCCGTCGAATGCGCCGCCACAAATAAACAGGATATTTTGAGTATTGATTTTAATAAGCTTTTGTTCCGGATGTTTACGGCCGCCTTGTGGTGGTACCAGTACATCAGTACCTTCTAATAATTTAAGTAAGCCCTGTTGCACACCTTCACCACTAACATCACGTGTTATAGATGGGTTATCCCCTTTACGGGCAATCTTATCCAGCTCATCAATATAAACTATTCCTCTTTCAGCCGCGGTAATATCGTAGTTACAAACCTGCAGCAGACGGGTCAGGATACTTTCCACATCTTCTCCCACGTAGCCTGCCTCAGTGAATACGGTAGCGTCCACAATTGCGAAAGGGACATTCAACAATTTAGCAATTGTCTTCGCCAACAATGTTTTACCTGTTCCGGTTTCGCCGACCATGATGATGTTGCTTTTTTCAATCTCAACTTCATTGTCGCCAATCTTTTGCTGCAATCTTTTAAAGTGATTGTATACTGCAACCGCCAGCACTTTCTTAGCGTCGTCCTGTCCTATAACATATTCATCAAGAAAGCGTTTCATCTCCATCGGTTTCTTTACTGTTAGTTTAAATTGGGAAGAAGAAACACCGCTTTCATTGCGTATCATTAATTCCTGGTCGATAATTTCCCGTGCATGTTCAACACAATTTTCGCAGATATGACCTTCCTGCCCTGCGATGAGAATTTTAACTTCATCCCGGCTACGGCCACAAAAAGAGCAGTGCAATGTATTTTTAGCCATATTGTTGTTATTTATAAAGTATAAAGTTATCCAACTTCCTGCATAACCTGGCAATAAAAGCCGATGCAGGTGCAGCGGCTTTTATAAATCTTATAATTCCCTATTAAATATTCTCAATTATCTTATCAACAATGCCATATTCAACAGCTTTTTTAGCTTCCATCCAATAGTCACGATCAAAGTCACGCATAATCTGCTCTATTTTTTTACCACAGTTGTCGGCCAGAATTTTAGCACCAAGGTCTTTAGCACGCTTTGTTTGTTCAGCCTGTATTTCAAGGTCAGCGCTTACGCCTTGCATAAATCCACCAAGACTGGGCTGGTGTATCATTACTTCACCGTGAGGAAAAATGAATCGCCTTCCTTTTTCACCACCACTAAGTAAAATTGAACCCATCGATGCTGCAAGTCCCATACAAATTGTGCTAACAGGGCTCTTGATCATTTTCATTGTGTCGTACATAACCATACCGCTGGTTACCATACCTCCTGGACTGTTTATGAAGAATTTGATTTCTTCTCCGGGCTTATCAGCATCCAGCAATAATAATTTACTTACTACATCAGCAGCTGACTTATCGTTAACAACACCCCACAGGTAAACCGAACGTGTCTCGAAAAAGTATTTTTCCATCTTCTTAACCATCAACCTGCCCATTTCCTGTATTTTTTCTTCCTTCGGCTCATTTTCTGGTTCGTCATCTTCCATTCTAAATGGCTGAATTAAATATTTTGAGTGATTCATAATTACATTCTTTAAGTGTTATTTCGTGTTTAGGTTTGTATTTCAAACAATATATCATCGCTTACTATAATATTATTATTCCGGCTTTTTTATTTTCCTCGGGTTTATCAACAATACATCATCAACCATTCCGTATTCTTTTGCTTCTTCACCGGTGAACCAGAGATCACGATCGGAATCTTTCTCCACCTGCTTCAAACTCTTACCAGTATGAAAAGAAGTTATCTCGTACAGTTCTTTTTTTAATTTCCTGATTTCATTCACAGTTATTTCGATATCTGTAGCTTGTCCTCCGATTCCGCCACTAGGTTGGTGCATCATAACACGGGAATGTTTTAGGGCAGTTCGTTTACCCTTTGTGCCTGCACATAATAAAACCTGTCCCATAGATGCTGCCATACCAATACAAATAGTTGACACATCAGGCGTGATGTATTGCATAGTATCATATACTCCGAGACCTGAATATACACTGCCACCCGGGCTGTTGATATACATTTGAATATCCCTGGTACGGTCAGTACTTTCAAGGAAAAGCAGTTGCGCAGTAACAATATTAGCTACTTCATCATTGATGGGATAACCTAAAAATATAATACGATCCATCATTAAACGGCTGTAAACATCCATGATAGCTACATTCATTGGACGTTCTTCTATAATGTTGGGAGTAAGATCATTGACCTGGTATTTCTTGTAACTGTCTAAAGTATTGCTGGAAATACCTCTGTGTTTAACAGCATATTTCTCAAATTCCTGTTGAGCATTCATAATTTTTTTCAGTTTTAGATTTATTCCTTTCAATCTATATCTCTCATTAAAATTCAAATAAAGTCAATGAGCGGTTTTATCATGAAAGTATTCGCTTATCATTCAAATTTTTGTCCAGAATTTTAAAGTGCCAAAAACCTGACAGACTTACATATTTAAACCCGGCTAGTAAGCCGTATTATCAAAATACATGGAATAAATGACAATCTATCTACAAAAAAAGCCGGCATAGCAGCCGGCAAAATAGATAAAATTATAATGAGAAGGTTCACTACATATTCAGGCCTGTTTATTGAATTCATCAATCGAGGCCGGCATTATATTTCATGTTTGTGTTCTTCGAGCATCTTTTTAAATTCCGCTTCACTTATCAAAGTGTCAGTAGGGTGAACCTGTGATTCAGCCCATGCAAAAATTTTCTCAGTTTGTATACGGTGGAAACTATCTTCAGTATACTTTTTGTCCTTCATCATTTTTTCTATGTAATCAGTGACCCAGGGCTGATCCATATTAAGAGTACTGCCACCTACATAACTTTGCAACTGATTTCTTGCAAACGCGTGAAGGTCATGTTGCATTACTTCGATTTTATTTTCATAAGCGATCTTGTCAGTAATCAATGACCATTTTAATTGGTTAACAAACTTTGGATATTCGTCTTCCACTTCTTCAGGAGATTTCTGTCTGTCTGTCCCTGTAAGCATCCACCGCTTGAGAAAATCATCGGGAAATTCAATGTGTACATGCAATAGTTCATGGTAAATCTGGTCCTGCAGCTGATTACGGCTGGAGGCTTCCCATTGTTTTTCTATTTCTTTTTTTAAACTGTCTTTAAAAGCTTCCTCACTGGTAATTTCCTGATCTGGAAAAATTTGTTTAAAAAAATTTTCATTCAGAGCGGGCTTTTCAAGTAAGCTTACTTTATCGATAACCAGCTTAAAGAATTTGTTTGCATCGTTTTCATCTTCCTGAATAAGAGCAAGTTCAGTTATCAACTTGCTCTTTTCTTCTTCACTAAAAGAAGTGGAAAGCTGGATTATCATCCAATCTTCTTTCTTCTTGCCCATCAGTTGTTCCTGGGCTTCGGCAGTAAAGTTATTAACCTTTAAAATGATTTCTTTCCTTATAACCCACTCTTTTTCGTTTCCTTCAGCATCACTCTCGATAAAAGTCAAGGCAAGTTCATTCTCCGGGGTGGTAATTGTATCCTGATCAATCAGTCTGCGAGACTGTTCCTGAAATAACTCAAGTTGGCTGTTAATCATTTCATCTGTCACCTCCACTTTGTAGCGCGTTAAAGGCGCAAAAGCAAGATCAGGTAGCATAAATTCAGGCTTCAATCCTACTTCAAATGCGAACCGGTATTCGGCAGGTTGATTCATATCCAACTTTAAAGAATCATCATTTTCCGGCATAGGTAAAGGCTGGGCGAAAATTTGCAACTTCTCATTGGTCATATACTCAGCTAATCCCTTCTCCACACTTTTTATCACTTCATCCGCAAAGACAGAAGTGCCGTACATTTTTTTAACCATACCCACTGGAACCATTCCTTTCCTGAATCCGGGAATATTAGCCTTCTTACTATAATCTTTTATTGCTTTCTGGAAAGAAGGAAGGTAATCGTCCTTCGCTACTTTAACTACGAGTTTCTCGTTTAGCAAACCAATATTTTCCCTGGTAACGGTAGCCATTTGTTGTATTTTAAAATGTTTATAATTCAATCAGGACATATTGCACTGTGAAAACATGCCTGTTTTTGGGGATGCAAAGTTAAGGGATTTGGTTCACAAGTATTTATTGGCTATCACTCGTGTTTCAACCATTACATTGAGCAGTATTAACGGTATAATTTTGTCACGAGCTGATGACTAAACAAACATCATGCAATTATAATTAACTCTTATCCTGCAAGACAAGTACAGGGATATGTGTTTGATAAATCATTGTCTTTGTATGATGTGTACCGAATAGTCTTTCAAAAACATTGTGTTTATGTGCAACCATGGTAAGCAGTTCAGGGGTGTTTGCTTCGATAAACTGTTGCAGACCATAATCGATATTATTATTTTCAATAGTAACATAGGTATTATCCGTGTCTTTTAAAGCCATTACCAATTTATCTTTTCCGCTGGCATGTTCGGTATCAAGAGCTTTTCCTACTTTCTGAACATTTATAACTATCAGCTTCGACGTATACATTTTGATTAGTGCTTTCAGCGGTTCAAAGCATGATACGTTGACTGAATAATTGTAATCTGTAGCATAAGCGATTAATTTAAATGGTATGTACTTCGCATCCTCCGGAATCACCAATACCGGTTGATGGCACTTTCTTATAACAGCAGTTGTGGTACTGCCGATAAGTTTATCAAACTCTCCTGATCCGTTCATACCCATTATAATAATATCAATGTTTTTTTCTTTTTCAATATCCCGGATTTCATCTGACGCCAATCCCAAGCGTACGATCCATTCGACCTCTACATTAAAAGCATCAGCAATTCTATTTGTCTCTTTTGTTAAAGCATTTTCACTGGCTTTCTGCATTTCATCGGCGGAAACCATTACATAAGGAATCTCTGATACCGGCACAGGCAACATATATACATGCAACAAGACCAGCTTTGCCCCAGCATCTTTGCAAAATAAGCCTGCATAGTTTGCTGCGTTTTCAGCGGTAGGAGAAAAATCGGTTGGGACGAGGACGGTTTTCATGATATGGTTGTTTATATTAAAGCTACCCAATCTTAGAAAATCTAAAAAATTATGACTGAATTTAGCGATGATTAGCATCACTTAACATTAGTCGGCAAGATTTAATTGATTATTGAAGCGCTAGTTGATGATGTGTAATCTTTAGCGGGCGGGAAAGGTGATACCCCTGTTACGGTATATCACCTTTGTGCGGGTGGAGGGACTCGAACCCCCATGCCTCGCGGCGTCAGATCCTAAGTCTGATACGTCTACCAATTTCGCCACACCCGCAATTATGTTGAAAAGGTTTGCGAAAATAAGGTATTTGATAGAAAATAAAAACCCTTTCTTTTTTGTAAATTCGTTTTTTATGGAAACCATCGCAGCGATACCGAAGTATAATTTAACGGAGGAACAGGAGAAGAAACTTATTTTACGCGAATACCGCGGTCTGTTACGTTCACTGAAAAGCAAGCTTAAAAAAGGTGATAAAGAACTTGTAAGGCAATCGTTCGAGATAGCTGCTGATGCGCATAAAACGATGCGACGGAAAAGCGGTGAACCCTATATCCTTCATCCCCTCGCTGTTGCAAAAATTTGTACGGAAGAAATAGGGCTTGGTGTAAGGTCTACTATTTGCGCATTGTTACATGATACCGTTGAAGATACAGATGTTACGCTGGAAGATATAGAAAAAGCATTCGGCAGCGAGATCGCCCGTATAGTTGATGGCCTTACTAAGATATCCAATGTGATAGATGTAAACGCCTCCCAGCAGGCAGAGAATTTTAAGAAAATCTTATTAACGCTGACCGACGACCCCAGGGTTATTCTGATAAAGTTAGCCGACCGTTTGCATAACATGCGCACCATGGAAAGCATGAAGCGCGAGAAGCAATTGAAAATTTCTTCAGAAACGATTTATGTCTATGCTCCCCTGGCACATAGAATGGGTCTTTACAATATCAAAACTGAATTGGAAGATCTTTCAATGAAATACATGGAGCAGGATACCTATAAAGAAATAGCCCGCAAATTATCTGAAACAAAGAGAGAAAGAAGCAGGTATATCAACGAATTTATCAGACCTATCAAAGACAAACTTGAAAAAGGTGATTTTCATTTTGAAATCTATGGACGACCTAAAAGCATACATTCTATTTCAAATAAGATGAAGAAGAAAGGCGTTGCTTTTGAAGAGGTATATGACCTTTTCGCAATCAGGGTTATCCTTGATTCGCCGGCGGAAAAGGAAAAAGAAGATTGCTGGAAAGTATATTCTATTATTACCGATGAATATGTTCCCTCCCCCGAACGGCTTCGTGATTGGTTGAGTAATCCCAAATCAAATGGTTATGAAGCTTTGCATACAACCGTAATGGGGCCGCAGGGGAAATGGGTGGAAGTTCAGATCCGGACAAAAAGAATGAATGAAATCGCCGAGAAAGGGCTGGCGGCGCATTACAAGTATAAAGAAGGCACCACCGATGAAAGTCGTTTCGACAAATGGTTTCACCAGATAAGAGAAGTGCTGAGCAACCAGGAAACCGATGGTATAGATTTTTTACAGGATTTTAAAACCAGTTTCCTGGCGGAAGAGATCTATGTATACACACCGAAAGGCGATGTAAAAATGCTTCCAACAGGTTCCTCTGCGCTTGATTTTGCCTTTGCTATACACAGCGCTATCGGATCAAAATGTATCGGTGCTAAACTCAACCACAAACTGGTTCCTATCAGTCACAAATTGCGTAGCGGCGACCAGGTAGAGATCATCACTTCCAACAAACAAAAGCCAACAGACGACTGGTTGCAAATTGTTGTAACAGCAAAAGCCAAGAGTAAAATCAAAGATGCACTTAAGGAAGACAAACGTAAAATAGCTGAAGAAGGAAAATATGCGCTGCAAAGGAAAGTAGAAGGCATGGGTGTATCATTCAGCCAGCATAACATTGAAGAACTAACGGCTTTCTATAAACTCAACTCACCCCTTGATCTTTTTTACAGGATCGCCACGAAGGCGCTGGATCTTAGAGAACTCAAAGATTTTAATATTCTGGGAGACAAACTGGAGGCCCCAAAACCGGTTAAAATTATTGAGCATAAACCGGATAACACTTTGCCTTCGAAAAAAGATGCAGAGCTTATAATTTTCGGCGAAAGCAGCGATAAGATAATGTATACGCTTGCCAATTGTTGCAAGCCAATACCTGGTGATGATGTATTTGGTTTTGTTACCACTGGGGAAGGATTAAAAATTCACAGAACTACCTGCCCCAATGCAACCAGGCTGATGGCTAACTACGGACATCGGGTTGTAAAAACGAAATGGGCGAAAAACAAAGAAATTTCTTTTCTTACAGGTATAAAAATTGTCGGGCTGGATGATGTGGGAGTTATAAACAAAATTACCAACCTTATTTCGGGCGAGTTAAAAATCAATATAAATGCTCTAACTGTTGAAGCGAAAGAAGGACTGTTCAATGGAAATATTAAAGTTTATGTACACGATAAAGAAGAGTTGGAAGAATTAGTTAATCGCCTGAAACAATTAAATGGGATACATTCTGTTGACAGGTATGATATGGAAGATATAACCTGATAAAATTTAGCTGATCAGTTAGAATGGATATTTATAAAGAAGTTTGACGGTTATTGGATTCACTTTTATTTTTAGTTTTAAATTTTTAATTTAAGCAAATAAATTTTTAATTATTGATTATTTCAGTCTTCAGATATACAAAAAATGCTATCCTGTATTTTATTTCCCGCTTTGATTTGCTTCCTATATTTTTGCGCTATCGGCAATAACATATAAATCAATGAGTGGGATGGTAGATGTATTATTAGGACTTCAATGGGGTGATGAGGGGAAAGGAAAAATAGTAGACTTTTTTGCTCCTTACTATGATGTAATTGCCAGGTTTCAGGGTGGACCCAATGCAGGTCATACTTTATATGTTGATGGTAAGAAAGTTGTCTTACATCAGATACCTTCAGGTGTCTTTCATGAAAACACTGTTAATTTAATCGGCAATGGTGTTGTGCTTGATCCCGTTACGCTCCAAAAGGAATGTGATACGGTAGCATCCTTTGGTGTAGATGTGAAAAAGAATTTATATATTTCAAGAAGGACTCATATTATTTTGCCTACTCACCGGGCATTGGATAAGGCTTCAGAGGTTTCAAAGGGTAATGATAAAATAGGATCAACTTTAAAAGGAATTGGTCCGGCCTATATGGATAAAACAGGCAGGAATGGATTGAGGGTGGGTGATCTTATTAATAAAAGCTTTACAACATCTTATATCCGGCTGCGACTTAAACACCAGCGTTTATTGGATAATTACAATTTCCAGGAAGACATCTCATCCTGGGAAGAAGAATTTTTTGAGGCCCTTGAATTTTTACGGCAATTAAATATTGTTGATGGGGAATATTTCATCAATGATAAAATTGCAGCCGGAAAAAAAGTGTTGGCAGAAGGTGCACAGGGAAGCATGCTTGACATTGATTTTGGTACTTTTCCGTTTGTAACATCGTCTAACACCACAACTTCAGGTGTATGTTCGGGATTGGGTATTGCACCTCAGAAAATACGGGATGTTTTAGGAGTTACAAAAGCATATTGTACACGGGTTGGCAGTGGCCCGTTCCCTACAGAATTAAATGATGCTACCGGGGAGGAGTTACGTAAATTAGGTAGTGAATTTGGTGCAACAACCGGGCGCCCCCGTCGTTGCGGATGGATAGATCTTGTTGCTTTGAAATTTGCCTGTATGATAAACGGTGTCACAAAACTGATCATGTCTAAAGCCGACGTGCTGGATTCTTTTAGTGAATTAAAAGTTTGCACAGGTTATAAAATTGATGGTGAAATAACGCAGGTTGTGCCGTTTCAAATGACACGCCATCAAATTGAACCGGTACTGCAAACTTTCGCAGGATGGAATCAGCCAACAGATGCTGTTAAATTGTCAACAGCGTTGCCCACTACAATGAATGAATATGTTGCATTTATAAATAAGTATATTGGTATAGATATTTCACATATTTCTAATGGTCCTGGAAGGGAACAAATAGTAATACTATAATATCTCAAAATAATTAATAAAAAAATTTGGCGAATTAAAAACTTCGCTGAAATTTTACATTAAATCCTTCTGGAATATGGCATCATCAAAATCTAATAAGGAGAAGAAGCCATCAAGTAAAACTTCTTCTACGGAAAACGAAGAGTCTCCAAAAAAAGCAACTCCTAAATCTAAAAAGCAGTTAGAGGATGATGAAGAGGATGACGAGGAAGAAATAGATTCTCCCAAATCACCGAAAAAATCAGCAAAACCATCGTCTAAAAAAGGTACAGAGGGTGATGATGACGAGGAAGATGTTGAAGAAGTTGAAGATGATTGGGAAAAAGTAGAAGAGGATGAAAATTGGGATCCGGACTTCGACGAATTCGATCTGCCTAAATCAAAAACTAAAAAAAGCGGCCCGGGTACAGGCACTCCTAAGAAGAAAGGAAAAGGATCTTCTGACGACGACGATTTGGGTGTAGATGATGATTTTAAAGAAATGGATTTATTCAACGATGCAGGTTTTGATGATGATGAGGATGATTTTTAATTATCCTAACTTTTACTGTGACGAGAACATTTGTTTCTTTTCCTATTACCGACACCAATTACTTCAAAAAGCAATTGCTGAATTGGACCCGCCAACTAGAAGTGTGTTGCTTCTTAGATAATAATAATTATTCCTTTGGTTATAACACTTATGAATGTATAGTTGCCGCCGGAGTCAACAGGCAGATAGTTGCATCGGCAGGAAATGCTCTTAATCAGCTACAACAATTTTTTTTTCAAGAGAAAGACTGGATCTTCGGTCATTTAGGTTACGACCTGAAAAATGAGTCCGAACAGTTGCAATCATCACATCCTGATAGTATTGCTTTTCCAGATTTGTTCTTTTTTGTACCAACCTTTGTTGTCATTCTGAAAGATAAAGAAATACTAATTGGTGGTTCAGCTCTTAGCACTGTTCAAACTGTGTATGAGGAAATATGTAGTACTGCTACTGCTACTATTATTAAGCAACTTCCTGTGCAGCTGAAAAGCAGGTTTACAAAAAAAGAATACATCTCAGCCATACAAAAACTAAAGCAGCACATATTGAGAGGCGATTGTTATGAAATAAATTTCTGCCAGGAATTTTTTTTAAAAGGGAAGTTGCCAGATCCTCTGCAAGTATATATTTCTCTTAGTGATATTTCTCCTAATCCTTTTGCAGCATTTTATAAGATTAATAATAAATACCTGTGTTGTGCCAGTCCTGAACGTTTTTTGAAAAAGATTGGGAATAAAATTATTTCCCAGCCGATAAAAGGAACGGGGGCGAGGGACATTACGAACAAAGAAAAAGATCACCTGAACAAACAGGATTTACTTTTAAGTATTAAAGAAAGAACGGAGAATGTAATGATTGTTGACCTTGTTCGCAACGATCTTTCCAAAGTTTCTGAAGAGGGTTCCGTAAATGTGGAAGAACTCTATGCAATCTATTCTTTTCCTCAGGTTTACCAGATGGTCTCTACGATAAGCGGGATTATTAGAAGAGATATTACCTTGATAGATGCAATTAAAGCAGTATTCCCAATGGGCTCCATGACAGGTGCGCCTAAAAAAAGGGTAATGGAGTTAATTGAACAGTATGAAAAAACCAAACGTGGGTTATTTTCCGGAGCAGTTGGGTATATTACACCTGACGAAGATTTCGATTTCAATGTTGTTATAAGAAGTGTGCTTTTTAACCTGGATCAAAATTACCTTTCATACCAGGTAGGTTCGGCTATTACTTTCAACAGTGACCCCAAAAAGGAGTATGAGGAATGCCTTCTAAAAGCCGCTGCAATTAAAGCGGTGTTATCGTAATTAAGGTAAGGATCAAAAATAATAACTATAATTTTTTTGCAGAAAGATCCGCAGGTAAAGCGTTATCAAGTAACAATTGAATGGATTCGCCCAGTATCTGGTTCCTCAGTATATTGAATTCTTCCATTTTTTCTGATGGTAATTTCAACTGGTAGCTATTTTTTGCACTAGCCATTATTTTATCAAAATCAGGGTTATAGCGGTTGAAGTCTGCAATACCCATTGTAAGAATTTTTGCCATTACAACAGAATGATATTTGCCTGTAATAATCTGTTCTTTAGCATGAATTATTTCTGCTTCAGAGATACTGCGATTTACAGCATAGCCTCCTTTTGCACCATAATGATCATTAGATTCAGCACGTGTTAAAGTTGTTAACCCACCCTGGCCTTCAAAAATATAATGGGTGCCGATAAACTTTTTCACGTGGTTTCTTGACTCTGCCGGGAGATTATATTGAAGATCCCAAAAATTTCGGCTACCCGTTTTGCGGATGGCTTTTAAAACATTCCCTGGTCCTCCATTGTAAGCCGCAATAACAAGTAGCCAATCTCCAAACTGATTATATAATTCAGTTAGGTATTTGGCTGCAGCTTGTGTGCTCCTTATATAATTAGTTCTCTCATCCATATACCTGGATACTTTCAAGCCCATTCTTATAGCAGTAGCCGGCATAAATTGCCACGGACCCACAGCACCTGCAAAAGAAAAAGAGGAAGGATTAAGTCTGGATTCGATAACAGCAATATATTTTAATTCCCGGGGAAGATTATTTTGAATCAAAACATGGTCCATCATATTAAAAAACGGTTTGCCCCAAGCTTTCATTTTAGTAAGATCATCTCCGTTTTTTGAAATATAATCCTGAACAAAACTAACAGCTCTTGCATTTAAACGAGGTCCGCCAATCGTAACCACTTCAGCAGCATCGGATTCAAAAAGATTTTTAAAACTGTAGGCAGGGTTTTCAGTAATTTTTTTTGTATCTGCCAAAAGTCTGGAGTGAGGAAGCTCTCTCCTGGCAGAAGAATCGATCCGCTGTAAAGTGGTTTCTTTTACTATAGGTGGCTGAGCGGATAGATATTGTGAGTAGAATAAAGCCATTGTAATTAACAAAAAAAGTTTTTTCATTACCTTAATTTAAGTACATAAAAAAATGCCGGTTAATGCTCAGAATGACTTTATTGCTGCAACAACTGATATGATAGGTTTAATAAAGGTAGTTCAGAAAACCGGTTTGTCATCACCTGCAAACCAAAAGGCATGCCATTTGAATGTGTGAAGAGAGGAATTGATATAGCCGGTAACCCTACAAGGTTGGCATATACAGTGTATATATCAGCCAAATACATCTCTATAGGATCGTTGGATTTCTCCCCAAACTTAAAAGCCGGCGAAGGGACGGTAGGCAGGATGATCGCATCGAAATCTTTGAATATCAGGTCGGTATTTGCAACCAGTTGACGTCTTACCCGTTGTGCCTGGGTAAAATAGGCATCATAATAACCAGTACTTAATACAAATGTTCCTAACATAATCCGCCTTTTAGCTTCCTTACCAAAACCTTCAGATCTGTTCTGCATGTAAAATTCTGTTAAATCAGCAACTTCAATGGAAGATCTGTTTCCATACTTTACTCCGTCGAAACGGGATAAATTAGAAGAAGCTTCTGCGGTAGTCAGAATATAGTAAGCCGGCACAATATAATCAAGGTAATCAAAATCAACGCCTGTTACTTCATAACCCAGATCTTTAAGATGCTGAATGTATAAACTAATGCTCGATTTCATTTCCGCATCAAGTCCCGGATGATTTAGAGCATCTTTAAAATAAGCAATCTTCATTTTCTTTTCCGGAAGATTATCCTTGTCAAATTTTTCAGGCAATGTGTTTGATGCAGTACTGTCGAATTCATCAGCACCGGAAATAGTCTCCAGTACCAGTGCAATATCCGGTATATTCGATCCAAAAATTCCAACCTGATCAAAAGAAGAAGCGTAAGCAATCAATCCATATCTTGAGATCCGGCCATATGTAGGTTTTAGGCCAATAACACCGCAGAAGTCAGCAGGTTGCCTGACCGATCCACCGGTATCACTACCTAGTGAAATCATACACAGACCAGCCTGAACGGCTACTGCTGAACCACCAGAAGATCCACCCGCCACACGGGTTGTATCAAGCGCATTCAGCACATTGCCATAAACAGAGTTTTCATTGGATGATCCCATTGCAAACTCATCGCAATTCAGGCTACCTATAATTATAGCCTCTTCTGATAATAATTTTTCTATAACAGTGGAATTATACGTAGCTGTAAACCCCTTTAAAATAGCTGAAGATGCTGAAACTTTGTGATCCTTATAACAAAGGACATCTTTAATGCCTATTACCACTCCGTGAAGACTGCCTAAAGGTTTTCCGGAGCTGCGAAGGTTATCAAGTTGGGCTGCTTTTGCAAGGGCTTCTTCGCCAAATATTTCTACAAAAGCATTTAAATGACGGGAATCACTTATTCGATTTAAAAAATATTGAATGGAACTTACACAAGTGATAGCTCCATTCAATAATGCGTTGTGGTATGCAGGTATTGATTGATAAGAAAACAACGGTTTACTTAAGCCTGAGGCTCAACACTAATTTAGGGATGAGTAGTATTAGTTGATGTAGTAGAAGACGTTTCTTTTTCTTTCATACCTTCTTCCAGTTCTTTTGTAACATTACTCTTAGCATCATTAAACTCTCGCATCCCACGACCTACTCCACGCATCAGTTCGGGAATTTTTTTACCTCCGAACAATAACAACACAACCACCAAAATGATAACCAGTTCACCACCACCAGGCATTGACAATAACAAAAGCGGATTTAAATGTAATAATACCATAAGTGTCATATTAATCTTTAAAAAACAAAGTTATACCTTTTAGAACAAATTGAAATTTCAATATCAAATTATATACGGCATTATTATTAGTTGGGTTTTATTGTAATAAAAAAAGCGTTCTGATACAGAACGCTTTAGTATAAAAATTTCAATTTTGTTATTGGATAGTAGCTCTTTTCTTTTCCTTGATACGGGCGCTTTTGCCACTTCTTTCACGGAGGAAGTACAGTTTTGCCCGCCGAACCCTACCTGATTTATTCAGTTCAATGGATTCGATATTTGGCGAAAAAATCGGAAATGTTCTTTCAACACCAACACCGTCAGACATTTTACGAACGGTAAAACTGGCGGTAAATCCATTTCCCTGTCGTTTTATCACATCGCCTTTAAAAGACTGAATTCGTTCTTTATTACCCTCAACAATCTTGTAGTTGACAGATATATTATCACCCGCTTTGAAAGCAGGAAATTGTTTTTTTGTACTGAGCTGCTCATGAACAAATTCAATGGCGTCCATATATTATATTATTTGAAGTCGGCAAAGTTATCGAGGATACATATATTTTCCAAATATTAATGCTCAACTGAAAATATTCTTGTTGGTTGACTTACCGGGCAACATTTACCGCTCTCTTTTCCCGAATCACAGTTACTTTGATCTGCCCCGGATACGTCATTTCTGTTTGTATCTTCTGTGCTATTTCAAAACTTAATTTATCGCTGTCATTATCAGTCACTCTCTCCGCTTCAACGATTACCCTTAACTCGCGGCCTGCTTGAATGGCATAGGCTTTTTCAACACCGGGGTACGCCATTGCCAGGTTTTCCAGATCTTTGATACGTTGCAGGTATTGCTGCATAATTTCACGGCGTGCGCCGGGACGGGCTCCAGAGATAGAATCACAGGCTTGCACTACCGGAGAAATCACATATTGCATTTCTACTTCATCATGATGTGCGCCAATGGCATTAATTACAGCCGGGTTTTCACCATACTTTTCTGCCAGCTTCATACCCAGCAACGCATGACTTAACTCGGTTTCTTCATCCGGAACCTTTCCAATGTCGTGCAACAGACCGGCACGCTTAGCGAGTTTTGGGTTCATCCCAAGTTCAGCAGCCATTATACCGCAAAGATTTGCAACTTCCCTGCTATGCATCAACAGGTTTTGACCATAAGAAGAACGGAAACGCATCTTACCGACAATTCTAACCAGTTCTTTATGTAAGCCGTGTACACCTAACTCAATAACCGTTCTTTCCCCTATTTCCATGATCTGCTCTTCGATCTGCCTGCGGGTTTTTTCTACTATCTCTTCTATACGGGCCGGATGGATACGACCATCGGATACCAGCCGCTGTAAAGACAATCGGGCGATCTCACGCCGAAGCGGGTCAAACGAGGATAAAATAATGGCTTCAGGAGTATCGTCCACGATAAGGTCTACACCGGTAGCAGCTTCAAGAGCACGTATGTTACGCCCTTCCCGACCGATGATCTGACCTTTTATCTCATCACTTTCAAGGTTAAAAACTGTTATAGAATTTTCGATGGCTTGCTCTGCAGCTGTACGTTGAATCGTCTGGATAACAATTTTTCTGGCTTCTTTATTAGCTTTTTGCCTTGCATCATCTACAATTTCCTGCTGAATAGCAAGCGCCTGAGCATGTGCTTCCTGTTTTAAGCTCTCTATCAATTGGGACTTCGCTTCTTCCGCTGATAATCCGGCTACCTTCTCAAGGCGGCGGATATGCTCTTCCTGGTGTTTCTCCAGCTCATTTCGTTTCACACTTACTACGTCTATCTGGCGATTTAAATTTTCTTTGATACTTTCATTGTCTTTCATTTGCTTGTCAAGGGCAAGCTCTTTCTGGTTGATAGTAACTTCTTTCTGTTTTATTCGATTTTCAGAATCTCCGATCTTCCGGGTTTTTTCAAGCACATCACGATCGCTCTCGGCTTTCAATTGTACAAACCGTTCTTTCGCTTCCAATAATTTTTCTTTCTTTAAATTTTCAGCGGTCGTTTGAGCGTCAGTAAGAATCTTCTGAGCTTGCAATTCAGCATCATCCAGCTTTTTTTTGGTGTCTTTTGCATAAATAAGTTTACCCGCTATAAATATTCCTGCCAGCAAGGCAACAATTCCTGTAACTATGATATAAATGAAGGTTGAATCCATTGAAGTGATTTTTTAACTGTTTATAATCTATGCTATATTCTCTCAAGCTCATAAGTTGCTCTTTGAGTTGATAGTGGCGAAGTTAATGGTTAATGGTTAATTGTTAATTGTTAACTGTTAATGGTAATGTTAGTCCTTCTCATCAAAGGTCTACCTGTTGAGAGGTTTGAAAAGTGTAAACCACGTCAAATGATTACCGATCGTTTGGTATTAATAATGGCAGTGTTAACCGCTAAAGCTAAACCTCATCAGGAAAAACCGTATCCAGCGCGTTTTCCATAGCATCTAACCTGGACTGCAGATCTTCCGGTAAGGAAGTTATGGCAGAAGGGTTGGCTCTTTCTGTTGCGAACCATACCAGCACCATTGCTATATAGTCCTGCATATCTTTACCTGCGAATTGAACCTTAAATTCAAGAATCTTCTCCTGAATAACTTTTACCGCCTTTCTAACAGTTTCTTCATCCGTGGGATCAATCTTAATGCGGTAGTTCCTGTCCCCGATTAATATGTTGATGGCAACCAGTTCAGGCAATTTTTAAAATTTAATACTTAATAATAATTTTTGTATAATGCGCTACTCATGCAGGAGTGAAATACACTTATCTATTTCTTTCAGGTATTGATTTATTTTCTTTTCAAAACTCTTTTTATCTTCTTCTTCCATTTCTCCTCTGGACGCCTTAAGTACTTCAATACGCAACGATAATAATTTCAACTGATCCTCCCTTTCCTTTTCCTTTATTTTTAATGCGGTCAGTTCATTTTTAAACTTATCATTTTCTTTTTGCAGTAAAGCATACTTTTTTAAGAAGCGCTGCAATTTATCGGTGATACGTTTGATATGTTCGTCAAGGTCAGGCATTCGGTTGATACAAATTCAAAGGTTAAATTGGTTCCGGTTGGTCACTAGTCCTGCGGTATTGATAATTGTCCGGCTTTGTACAAATGAAGGATGAAAGCTAATAGCTGCTACTTCCTGATTTCGGCCTGCAGTTCATTTTCAAATGACGCCATAATGCTGTTCATCATCGAATCAATTTCTTTATCTGTTAATGTCTTTTCTCTGTCCAAAAAGGTAAAACTTACAGCCATCGCTTTTTTACCGCTCCCAAGTTTTTCGCTTTCAAAAACATCAAATAATTGCATGCTCTGTAGCCTGGCAATTTTTATTTTGTTGACGGTTTTTTCAACTGTTTCATAGGGCATAGTGTTTGGAACAACGATCGATAAATCTCTTTTTACTGGTAGCTGTCTGGATAATTCCGCAAAGCTTAGGTTTTTAGCTGGATTTGAAGCGGAAAGTACATCCCAGTAAAAATCCGCAAAGGCTACCGGTTGTCTAATATCAAACTGTGCCAATAATTTCTGTGAAACGGTACCAATCTGTAATACCTGTTTTCCGTTTACAAATGCCTTCATCCCCAAATCAAAACAACCGGAATCAAATGTTTTAAGGTCCGGATCGGTGACACCCATTAACTGGAGCAGACCCGATGCAATGCCTTTCATAAAATAAAAATCGGCTATCTCAGGTGTTTTTCTCCAGGAAGTTTCCTGGATATTGCCGGTAGCATATAAAGACAAGTGATCACGCTCTTCATACTTGCCAACGCCAATGGTTCGATAGCTTTTACCAAATTCAAAAAATAAGATATTATTACTACGGCGGTTTAGGTTATAAGCAAGTGAAACGAGGCCGGTTTCCAGCATAGACGGACGCATGATGTCTAAATCCGCACTCAGGTTATTCACCATCTTCACTGCATATTGTAGAACCTCTTCCGGAAAGTACTTACTATTTGTAATGGAGTTGGTCATTATTTCGTGGAAACCTGTGCCGGTAAGATAGTTGGAAACTTTTTCTTTGTAAGCTGCTTTTGAATAATCATCTACAGAAGGAGAAATTTTTATAGAAGTAGGAATTTCAATATTATCATAACCATCAATTCGCAGAATCTCTTCCACAATATCTGCAGGTAAGGAAATATCCATTTTGCTGTAAGGTACTTTAACCATCATCTCATCAATACCTTCTTTTACCATTTCAAAACCAAGCGCTTCTAATATCTTTCGAACAGCGTCCTGGTGATAGTTTTTGCCGCTGAGCTTCTTAAGATAATGATATTTTACAACCACTTCTGTTTTTGGCCTGGGCTCGGGATATACATCAATTATGTTTGAAGCGATGGTGCCTCCGGCAATTTCTTTTATTAATAATGCCGCTCGCTTTAAAACATTCACGGTATTTGAAATATCAACTCCTTTTTCAAACCGGCTTGCTGCATCCGTTCTCAGGTTATGCCTGAATGATGTCCTGCGAATCATCTCAGGATTAAACCATGCACTCTCCAAAAATACATTTACAGTGCCGTCTTTTACTCCACTGTATAAGCCGCCAAAAATGCCTGCTATACACATCGGCCCGGTTTCATTACAGATCATCAGATCCTGCGCCGACAATTTTCTTTCTTTATTATCCAATGTTACAAAAAGGGTGTCTTGGGCAAGGGTTTTTATAATAATTTTATTTCCTTTTACAGCATCTGCATCAAAGGCATGCAACGGCTGACCTGTTTCATGTAAAATAAAATTGGTGATATCCACAATATTATTAACAGGGCGAAGTCCAATCGATTTCAATTTTTCCTGGAGCCATTGTGGCGAAGTAGCAATATTAACTCCTTTAATGCTGATCCCCGCATAGCGCTCGCAGCCGAGGGTATTTTCAATTGTTACTGTAATGGCGAGGCTGTGGTTATCGGCTTTGAAAGTATTGGCAAATGGTGCTTTTACCTTAATGGACTTTTTATCATGATGAGAAAGGTAAGCGCATATATCCCGCGCGACGCCAAGATGACTCATGGCATCCATGCGGTTAGGGGTAAGTCCTATCTCAAAAATCACATCTTCATAAATATTAAAATATGCGGCGGCGCTTCCTGCTTTCGCGGATGCAGGTAAAATCAAAACACCTTCGTGATGATCACTTATGCCCAGTTCATCTTCCGCACAAATCATCCCATAGCTTTCCACGTTACGTATGTTTGCCACTTTTATAGTAATTGGCTGACCATGAAAAGGATAAATTGTAGCGCCTACGGGAGCAATGACAACTTTCTGACCCACCGCTATATTGCTGGCACCACATACAATCTGTAAAAGTTCTTTATTGCCGATGTCTATTTTTGTAAGTGTCAATTTATCGGCGTCAGGATGTTTTTGGCACTCAATTATTTCTCCGATCAACAGGTCTTTTAATCCACCGCGAATAGATTCATATTTTGTCATGCTTTCAACTTCAAGTCCTATTGATGTTAGAATTTTAGATAATCTTTCCAGCTCAACCTTAACCGGCAAATAATCACTTAGCCAATTGTAACTGATGGTCATTAAAAATGCTCCTTTCTTTTTTGAGTATTCGAAAATACGAAATTACCTGTTAAGCTTACAGGGTACAGGTATGAGTGAGGAATTATGATCAGGTAAATTTAGAATAAAAGCTAATTTTGCATTTCATCACCGAACTTATAGGGTATAACGAAAAATAATTGTTCTTTATACAAATTTTTTTTGAAACACACAACCACAGTGATTTCCCACAAATCAATTTATGAAATAACAGCTTATCGGGCCGCAAACTCCATCCTGTTGTTTTCGAGCCACAGCCAAATTTTTAGCAACAATTCTTTATACACCGACGGTGTGTATAATTATCACAAAACGGCGCAAAACTTTTTTAAATTGTGGAATAGTCGGTTGATATCACAAATAACCATGGCGATAATGTTAGTAACCCTGTTAGTTACTTCGTAATAAATAATGATAAGGAAAAGTTTTTTTTCACGAACAATAGCTGTTTATATTCGCCATCCTGATTTTACATTCATGATTCGTTCACGCTATCATAACAATTTAATAACATCAGTCACGATTATTTTTTTACCATTTTTTTTAAAAATAAATTGTTGCATTAGCTTAATATGGAAATTACTAACCTGAATAAAGATCGAAAGAACCGCCGTAAGGGTTCCATGGATATGAGTGCCATGGTGTACGGCAAAGTGCCACCCCAGGCCAAAGATTTGGAAGAAGCGGTACTAGGCGCTATTATGTTAGAGAAAGGCGCCTTTGATGCAGTAGTGGAAATTTTAAAACCTGAATGTTTTTATGTTGAAAGTCATCAGCGCTTGTACAAAGCCATGCAGGGCCTGGCGCAGAAAAGTCAGCCGATCGATATTTTAACGGTTGTGGAAGAACTGAAAATCAGGGAAGAACTTGACATTGTAGGTGGACCGTACTATGTAACAAAATTGACTAACGCGGTAGTATCATCGGCTAACATAGAAGCACACTCAAGAATAATTTTACAAAAGTTTATCCAAAGGGAACTTATACGCATCAGCGGTGAAATAATCGGGGATGCCTATGAAGACAGTACCGACGTATTCGATTTGCTCGATGATGCTGAAAGTAAGTTATTCGAAATAACAAATAATCACCTCCGTAAAAATTTTGACAGCATCGATACAATACTGGTAAAAACAATCCAGCGTATCGAAGACCTACGATCAAAGAATGAAGATATCAGTGGGGTGCCCACCGGATTTAAAACCCTGGATAAAATTACTTATGGATGGCAGCCGACAGACCTGATCATTCTGGCTGCACGTCCTTCGGTAGGTAAAACCGCCTTTGCGCTTAACCTTGCCCGTAGCGCAGCATTGCATCCCACCAAACCCACCGGAGTGGCTTTCTTTAGCCTGGAGATGAGCGCCGGTCAACTGGTGCAGCGAATTCTCAGTGCAGAGAGTGAGATTTGGCTGGAAAAAATTTCAAGGGGTAAGCTCGAAGAGCACGAAATGAAGCAGCTATATGCCAAAGGTATACAGCACCTCGCGACAGCGCCGATTTTTATCGATGATACAGCCGCATTGAATATTTTTGAATTAAGGGCTAAATGCCGTCGTTTAAAAAACAAGCATAATGTAGGATTGATCATTATTGATTACCTGCAGTTAATGAGTGGAACCGGCGATAATAAAAATGGAAACAGGGAACAGGAGATAAGCAGGATTTCAAGAGATCTTAAAGGACTTGCTAAAGAATTGCAGGTGCCCATCATTGCCCTGAGCCAGTTAAGCAGAGCTGTCGAATCGAGAAAAGAAGGAAACAAAATGCCACAGTTGAGTGATTTGCGTGAATCCGGTGCCATCGAACAAGATGCAGATATGGTGATGTTTCTATACCGTCCGGAATATTATGATATTACCGCTAATGAAATGGGAGAGAGTAACAAAGGTGAAACGCATGTGCGCATCGCCAAACATAGAAACGGCTCCCTGGAAACTATTAAACTCCGCGCGTTGCTGCATATTCAAAAATTTATTGAGGACGATAATAACAGTCCTAACGGCAATCTGCCATCCGGCGGTAACTGGCGGCCGGTTGAAGATACTGACGGACCTAAATTATACATCCAGGCCGGTAGCAAAATGAATACAAAACCGCTGGATGATGATGATACGCCTTTTTAAGAAGTAGGGTATGAGATTTGACTTTTGGGGCATCATCGCCAGCGCTTTAAAATATCCTGATAACAATGGCACTTCCTTATTTTTATATGGAAACGATTGATGGAAGTGAGCGGTTGATTACTTTGGCAGAAGATACATCCCGGCATATAGTGCAGGTATTGAGAATGGAAGAGGGTAACAAATTACAGCTGACAGATGGCAAAGGAAATTTGTATACCGCAGAAATTTCACAGGTTAATAAAAAATCTGCCAGCGTAAAAATTTTATCCGGAGATTATGACCCAAATCCTTCACACCAGATTACAATAGCTATTTCTTTATTAAAAAATGCTTCCCGCTTTGAATGGTTCCTTGAAAAGGCTGCCGAGATGGGGATATATGAAATCATACCACTTATCTGTGACAGAACAGAGAAGCAGCATTTTCGCCTCGATAGAATGAAGAGCATTTTGGTTAGCGCTATGTTGCAAAGTCAGCAGTCATGGCTGACAAAACTTTCTGAACCAGTTCTATTATCAACTCAGCTTAGCGGTTTTGATCATGCGCTTAAACTTATTGGGCATTGCGAAGAAACCAATAAACGTTTCATAAAAGATTTTAATAAGGATTCGGACACGCTGATTTTGATCGGGCCTGAAGGAGATTTTAGTCCTGAAGAAATTGACCGGGCATTACAAAATAATTTTCTGCCTGTAACACTAGGCAACACCAGGCTTAGAACGGAGACGGCAGGCATTGTTGCAGCCGTTTTACTAAAAAATCGGTTATAATTTTTTAACTGGCAGCATCCGATTCATTATCAGGAAGCTGGTGTTTGATAACCGGCTCTCTTAACTGAACAGGCGGAGCGTGTTTCTTTTTCATATACATATTCAACATCTCCACCCCGAAAGAAAACGCCATAGCGAAATAAACATAATTCTTTAAGTGGAGGTCGTGCGCTCTGTCGGCATCCCATCCTTCAACAATTAAAACAACACCTATCATCACCAAAAAGGATAAGGCCAACATTTTGAGAGTAGGATGTTTATGTATAAAATTACTGATCTTTTCAGAAAATAAAAACATGACAATCATTGCAATGATTACTGCAATGATCATTACCTCTATCCTTCTTGCCATGCCTACTGCAGTTATGATGCTGTCAAAAGAAAACACCAGGTCAATTAATATTATCTGGCCGATGACAGCCCCAAAATTTGAAGGAGCTTTTTTCTGAAAACCCGAAGTATCGCTTTCTTCGCCTTCCAGTTTTTCATGAATTTCCTTAACTGTTTTATAGAGCAGAAAGAATCCGCCGGCAAGCATGATCAGGCTTCTGAGATTAAATCCTTTGCCGAAAATTTCAAACAATTCTTTGTTACCGTTTCGAACGAGCCAGCCCAGTCCGATTAAGAGTGCAATCCTGACTCCTATTCCGGCGAACATCCAAATCCTTCTTGCTTTTAGTTTGGAGGATTTATCCAGCCGGCCCATAACGATGGAAACAAAAATCACGTTATCAATACCCAGAACGATTTCTAATAAAGTGAGTGTCAGCAGGCCTATAAAATTCTCAGCGGTTAATAACGAGTCCATGCATTTTTTTTGTGATGATAAAATAACACCCTTTTATTTACAAGGCAAATGAGCTGTTATGGTTTCGCAGCGAGGGTGTTAAGGATGTTCTTTACAATTGCCGGGCCTTCATAAACAAAGCCGGTCCAAACCTGTATCAAAGATGCGCCAACATTAATTTTTTGCCTGGCGTCTGTAGCATTAAAAATGCCCCCGCTCGCAATTACCGGGATAGTGCCATTCGATCTTTTAACGATATAATTAATAATCTCCGTGGATTTGTTTTGCAGAGGCTTACCGCTTAATCCACCGGCGCCGATTGCCTGCACCAGGGCCTTGTCAGACCGTAAGTTTTCCCTGCCGATTGTAGTGTTACCTGCTACAATCCCGTCCAGTTTTATATCAACTGATAGGTCTATAATATCATCAAGCTGACCCACGGTTAAATCCGGGGCAATCTTCAACAAAATAGGTTTAGGTATTGGTTTAAGGGTGTTAAGGGTACGAAGGTGCAGTAAAATCTTTTTTAAAGATTCCTTTTCTTGTAATTTTCTTAGTCCCGGCGTATTGGGAGAACTTACATTAACAACAAAATAATCAACATAGTCAAATAATTCGCGGAAGCAGGTTTCATAGTCTTTCCAGGCATTTTCATTAAGGGTAGCCTTATTCTTGCCGATATTACCACCGATGATTAGTCGCGGGAAGGCCCTTCCTAAACCCGAGTTGTAAGTTACAGCCTGGGTGAGTTCCTGCCATTCCTTTAACCGGGAGCTGATAATTTTTACTCCATCATTATTAAACCCCATCCGGTTAATAAGGGCGCTGTCTTTAGGTAATCGAAATAGCCTTGGACTCTCATTCCCGGCCTGGGGCAGTGGCGTTACCGTACCAATTTCAACATGACCAAAGCCCAGTGTTTCCAGTTCATTCAGGTATCGGGCATTTTTGTCAAATCCTGCTGCCAGACCAATAATATTCTTAAATTTAATCCCAAACACTTCCTTCGCTTCCTGCAAAATCGCCGGCTGGCACATTCCGGTAACTAATTTTTTTGTAAATGGAACGGAACAGATCAGTTTCATTGTATTCATAGAAAAATAATGCACACTTTCTGCAGGAAAAAGAAATAGTAAGTTTCTTAGAACTTTATAGATCATTGGTTGCGAAGATATATAATAGCTATCAGTCTTTGGGTGTGAGGTTACTTGATTTGAGGTATGAGTTAGATGTTTACCGAAGAGTGTCCTGGCTTTGTATAATCAATTAAACACAAACAAATGTCCACTATATATTTATACTAATACGATACCTACTACAACAAGCCGATTTTCAACAATTGGATTTTCTTATACCTCCAAATACTTAACTTTGAAATACAAGTTGCATAAACAACTTTATTTATAAATTTAAATGTTATGCAGGAAGCCTATATAGTTGCAGGGTTTAGAACAGCCGTAGGAAAAGCAAAGAAGGGTAATTTTCGTTTTTATCGTCCGGATGATCTTGCTGTGGAAGTAATTAAAGGATTGCTTTTGTCTGTCCCTCAGTTGGAAGCTTCCAGAGTAGATGATCTTATTGTTGGCAACGCGGTACCTGAAGCAGAGCAAGGTCTGCAGATCGGACGGATGATAGCTGTCAGGGCGCTGGGAATTGATGTGCCGGGTATGACGGTAAACCGTTATTGTGCAAGCGGCCTGGAAACAATTGCAATTGCCACCGCAAAGATTCGTAGTGGACAGGCGGAATGTATTGTTGCAGGAGGAACGGAAAGTATGAGTATGGTTCCCACGGCGGGTTGGAAGATAGTGCCTGCATATAGTGTCGCGAGTGAAACCCCAGATTACTATCTCGGTATGGGTTTAACTGCAGAAGCAGTTGCCACGGAATATAGCATTACCCGCGAGGCGCAGGATGAATTCTCTTATAACTCCCATCAAAAAGCAATAGCTGCTATTAAAAACGGCTATTTTAAATCAGGGATTCTCCCAATTGCTGTTCAGGAAGTATACCTTGATGCAAAAGGTAAAAAACAACAAAGAACATATACAGTCGATACGGACGAAGGGCCAAGGAGTGATACCAGCATAGACGTACTGGCAAAACTAAAACCTGTGTTTGCACTGGGTGGTAGCGTCACCGCGGGTAATTCTTCACAGACGAGTGATGGAGCCGCTTTTGTAATTGTGATGAGTGAAGGAATGATTAATGAACTTGGAATTAAACCTATTGCCCGGTTGGTTAGTTGTGCCAGTGCCGGCGTTCATCCCAAAATAATGGGTATAGGCCCGGTGGCTGCTATTCCTAAAGCCCTGAAACAAGCAGGTATGAACCTTTCGCAAATTAATCTGGTAGAATTGAATGAAGCATTTGCCTCCCAATCGCTGGCAGTAATCCGTGAAGCCTGTTTGGATCCCAGTACTGTTAATATCAATGGCGGTGCTATCGCTATGGGTCATCCGCTGGGATGCACCGGGACTAAATTAACGGTTCAGGTTATCAATGATTTAAAACGACTTGATAAAAAATACGGTCTGGTGACAGCATGTGTTGGTGGCGGACAAGGAATTGCCGGGATAATTGAAAATATAAATTAAATAGCTCGTTTAGGAAATATCAAATACATTATATGCTTGTTAAGTAATATTCTATTTCAAATTTGCAAAAGTTCAACCTCCAGATTACTAATCAGGAGGTTTTTTTATTACAATTTATGTAACCGACCATTTGTTTAAATCTTTATTTTATTATGCCTCTGATTTTACACAAATAATGTATTTCAACTCCAGGCAGTAACCCGTTAACAAATTATTTTCAAAAAACTTATTCACTCAGCAGCGAGTGTATGTATATTTAGTTTATCTTTTGCAATAAGTGTTAATATATACAGTATCCCGGGTAATTTACTTACTCTTAAAAGTATTTTATGGACAGAAGAGAGTTTCTAACAGCTAAACGTACACCTTCCTTTCCAAAATCTTCTGTATCGTCGGTTGTATCACCGTCAGCAGCAGGTTTAAATCCATATACCGGAACATTTGGGACGGTGGAATTGGCTCACCTGCTTAAACGTACTATGTTCGGCGCGGCTAAAGCCGATATTGATTATTTTAAATCCAAGCCTTTACCCGTTATTGTCGACGAATTATTACATCCAACAAGTCCATTACCACCACCCCCTGTTAAAGAATATGATCCCACCGGAGCTTTGGTACCGGATAATAATATTGCTGCTGGCTCCACTTGGGTAAATGATCCAAATACGGATGGCACGATAACAAGCAGGCGCAGGTCTTCTTTTAAAAAGTGGTGGACAGGTTTAATGATCAACCAGGACAGGAGCATAAGGGAAAAATTAACCTTATTCTGGGCCAATCATTTTTCTACTGAAACAGTTGATATTGGAGATTCACAATTTGTCTATAAACATCATAATTTATTTCGCACAAGTGCCCTGGGTAATTTCAAGTCATTGGTTAAAGCGGTTACTCTTGATCCGGCAATGCTTGTATACCTCAGCGGCAATAATAGTACGCTCACTGCACCTAACGAAAATTATGGACGCGAATTACAGGAATTGTTTACTATAGGTAAAGCAAATACGCCAAACTATACAGAGGATGATGTAAAAGCTGCGGCCAGGGTATTAACCGGATGGCGTACCAGCTCAGCTACCATTTCATCTTATTACGACAATACGAGGCATGATAAAAACAACAAAGTATTTTCTTCTTTCTACAACACTACTATTACACCAAGAAATACTGCCACTGCCGGTGATCTTGAAATCGACGATCTGTTAACGATGATTTTTAATAAGAAGGCGGAGGTTTCAAAATTCATTGTAAGAAAGCTGTATCGATGGTTTTGTTATTATGATATCAATGCAGATGCAGAGGCGAATGTCATTGCACCATTGGCGAAGATCTTTCAGGATAATAACTGGGAAATCGTTCCTGTGCTGGCGGCATTATTTAACAGTGAACACTTTTTTGATACTAGAAACAGGGGCTGCCTTATCAAAAGTCCGGTTGACCTGACTATAGCCATGTGCCGGGAATTTAACATCATTTTTCCTGATGTCAGTAATTACAGCGTTGCATACGCTATGTATAATAGTTTATATAGTTATACATACCCAATGGGACAAAATATCGGTGATCCGCTAAATGTTGCCGGCTGGCAGGCTTATTACCAGGAACCACAGTTTCATGAACTCTGGCTTAACAATGATACCCTCCCGAAAAGAAACAAGTTTTCAGATGTTTTTATAGCCAACGGATATTCAACCGGAGGGTCTACCATAAAGATCGATCCTGTGCTATTCGCAAAAAGCTTGTCAAATCCTGGCGATCCGAATGCGTTAATAAATGACTCACTGGACATCATTTTTTCAGTGCCTATTTCGGATGAATCTAAGGCTTCCATAAAAAAACAAATCTTACTGACAGGACAGATAAATGATCAATACTGGACCGATGCCTGGATTGCATACCTGGCTAATCCTTTAGCTACCGGGGTAGCGTACATGACAGTGCTTAGCAGGTTACGCAGCCTTTATAAATATTTTATGGAACTGGCTGAATACCAACTTTCCTGATTTGAAATGAACATGCACTTTGCCAGGGATAAAGAAACGATAATAAATAAAGTACCTATCCAAAATTAAGTCCATGCAAATGGCCCAGAAAGTTTAAAAATATTACCGATGAAAAGAAGAGATTTTTTAAAAGGTAGCATACCGACTGCAACAATTTTGCCTTCTATCATTGGAGGATATTCAATTAAAGCATTCACTCAATCTACTCCTTTGTTGCAGGCTCTAATGGGCACCACCACAGTAACGGATCATGTACTGGTAATAGTACAGTTGGTTGGGGGTAATGATGGGCTGAATATGGTTATCCCTAAAGAAAATTATTCTTTATATTATAACGCCCGTGCAAATATCGCGATTCCTGAAGCCAGTATCCTTCCATTAAGTGGAAACAATAAAACAGGATTGCATCCTGCTATGACTGGTTTACAGTCTCTTTATAGTGATGGTAAACTCGCTGTTATACAGGCTGTTGGTTATCCCTCACCCAGCTTTTCCCATTTTAGGGCTACAGATATCTGGATGACTGGTGCAGCATCAAATGTTGACCTGAGTAGTGGTTGGGCGGGCAGGTATCTTAACGGAGAATATCCGAATTATCCCGACGGGTTTCCAAATAGTATTGCTCCCGACCCACTGGCAATCCAAATTGGCTCAACCACTTCATTAGCTTTGCAGGGTCCGTCTGTAAGTATGGGGATGAGTATAAGTGATCCTAAGTCTTTCTATAATTTTTTAAATGGTGTTCAGGATCCGGTACCCGATATTCCCTGGGGTAAGGAACTTTCATATGTAAGATTAGTAGCAAGACAGTCAGCGCAATACTCCGATGTAATTGTAAAAGCAGCGGCAAAAGTTCCTACCCAGGGTACTTATCCTGCTAACAATGACCTGGGCAATCAACTTAAAATTGTGGCCCAACTGGTGAAAGGTGGATTGAAAACAAGGGTTTACATGGTTAGCACAGGAAGCTTCGATAACCATTCGGCACAGGTAACTGCATCAGACACAACGATAGGTACTCATGCCAACCTTCTAAAAAGAGTCTCCGATGCTATCAAAGCATTTATGGATGATCTGAAGGGACTGGGTGTTGAAGACAGAGTAGTAGGAATGACCTTTTCAGAATTTGGAAGAAGGATTAAGTCAAATGCTAATGTTGGGACTGATCACGGAGCGGCTGCACCATTATTTGTATTTGGCAAGGCTGTTAAAACAGGTGTTCTTGGAAACAACCCTACGATAGCTACAAACGCTGGCGTAAATGACAGTGTGCCTATGCAGTATGATTTCCGCAGCATATATGCTTCCCTGCTATCAGATTGGTTTTGCGTTAAAGCCAACGATCTGTTGCCAATAATGGATAATAATACTTTTCAATCCTTGCCACTCATTTCGGCCGCTTCCTGTAATACAGTTCTAGCTATTACCGGACTTGAAGACCTTAACCGGGCTGCCGGAGATCAACTGATAATTAATTATCCAAATCCATTTGTGGAGAGTACAAAAATTACTTTTAAATCTAAAGGTGGACATTGTCTTGTGCAGGTTATGGATACAACAGGAAGAGTCATCCGTTTATTAACAGATAAAGAATATGCTCCGGGAGTTTATAATCTTGACTTTAACAGCGGCCCATTGCCAACCGGTGCCTATTATGTCAGGCTACAAAATGGTCCTCTGCAACAGGTTAAACCCATGCTGAAAGTTAGATAAGTGGATATTAGGTATGAGGTTTTCAGGTTTGTGGATGTCACAACTTAATTTGAATTATATAGAAATTCTTCTATCGGGCCTGGACTATGTTTATAGTGTGTTAATATAAAAATTCCTTCTTTACTCTTTCCAATAACATTTTATTAATAATATATTTCTAAATATTTAAACCTCTATTCTGAACATGTATATATTTGCAACATGGTTTCAAAATATACGATCAGCAACTGCGCTGGTTTATGGTTAACGATAGTCTCTTTACTTTTTAGTAAAGAGATCAAAGCCCAAACCACAGATAATTTTCCTCCATTAATAAGACAGAACGTAAGGGTTTCATTATCGGGTAAAGTAACGGATGTAAAAACTGGTATTCCTTTACCAGGGGCTTCCATTTATTTCTCAGATATTAAAAGTGGCTCGGTTACCGGCGACCAGGGGCAATACAAAATAAAAAACCTTCCTACCGGAAGGTACCTGGTGGAAGTATCCTATCTCGGTTATACTTCAATTGTAGAACATATCGATTTAAGAGGAGATGTTGTAAGAAATTTTACATTGAACCCATCGGTTGTCGAAAGTGAGGCCGTTACTGTAACGGGTGTTTCAACCGCTACTTCTATACGGAAATCTCCGGTGCCCGTAAATATTTTAAAACGGCAGGAGCTTTTAAAAACCTCTTCAACTAATCTTATTGATGCTTTAAGCAGAACACCTGGTGTTTCTCAGATATCTACCGGTCCGGCTATTTCTAAACCTACCATTCGCGGTTTGGGGTATAACAGGTTAGTAGTAGTGAATGATGGGATGCGCCAGGAAGGCCAGCAATGGGGCGATGAACATGGAATTGAAATAGATGAATACAGCGTTAATAAAGTGGAAGTGTTGAAAGGTCCCGCTTCAATTATGTATGGCAGCGATGCGCTGGCAGGTGTAATAAATATCCTTACTAATGTGCCTGTTGCAGAAGGTACTATCAAAGGAAATATTTTAAGCAATTACCAGACAAATAATGGCATGCTTGGACTTAACGCGAATATTGCCGGAAATATCAATGGGTTCAATTGGAACATATATGGATCGCATAAGTCCGCTTATGATTATAGTAATAAGTATGACGGAAGCGTATTCAATTCAAAGTTTAATGAAAGAAATTTTGGTGGGTATGCGGGAGTAAATAAAAGCTGGGGCTATAGCCATTTGCTGATAAGTAATTTCGACCAGGTGTTGGGACTAACGGAAGGTGACAGGGATACTGTTAGCGGTCAGTTTACAAAACGTATTAATGCAGGTGGCATTGAAAAAGATATAATTGCAACGCAGGATGATTTTAAATCCAGGGATCTGTTCGTTCCTAAACAACATATTCAGCACTTTAAAATAAGTACCGATAATAGTTTTAGCGCAGGCGAAGGAAGGGTAACGCTTAACCTGGGATTTCAGCGAAATCAACGCCAGGAATTCGGTAATGTGCTGGAACCAGGTGAAAAGAATTTGTACTTTGATCTTAGAACAATTAATTATAACCTCCAATATCATTTTCCTCAAAAAAATAATTGGGAGACTACTATCGGTGTAAATGGAATGCAACAAAGCAATAGTAACAAAGGTATTGAGGTTTTGATTCCGGCTTATAGTCTTTTTGACGCAGGCGGATTTATTTATAGTAAGAAAAGTTTTGATAAGGTTACGGTAAGCGGAGGTGTGAGATTAGATAACAGAACCCTGCATTCAAAAGAATTACAGAAAGGAAGTGATGTTAAATTTCAAAAATTTTCAAAAGATTTTACTAACCTTTCAGGCAGTGTAGGTTTTAGTTATGAAACAAGTAAAGCTGTTACTTTGAAGCTTAACCTTGCGCGTGGCTTCCGGGCGCCAAGTATCCCGGAACTTGCAAGTAATGGCGCGCATAGCGGAACCAATCGTTATGAATATGGCGAGAGAGATCTTAAATCAGAAACAAGTTTACAGGTAGATGCCGGAGTAGATATCAATACCGAACACGTTTCTTTTTCAGCAAATATTTTCTATAACAGTATTAGTAATTTTATCTTTTACCGAAAGCTGTCTTCTGTAAATGGAAGTGATTCTATGATAAACATTGATGGTCACGACAACCTTGCTTTCAGGTTCGATCAGAATAATTCAAAGTTATATGGCGCTGAGCTAAACCTTGACATACATCCTCATCCATTAGACTGGCTGCACATAGAAAATACTTTTTCTTATGTGCGTGGTAAATTAAGTGAAGCGCAGGATGGTAGCGACAACCTTCCATTCATTCCTGCGGGAAGACTGGTAAGTCAGCTGAGAGGAGATTTTTCTAAAAAGGGAAAGTTAATTCGAAACGCTTATGTGATGATAGAGGCTGATAATACTTTCGCGCAGAATCATCCTTTCACCGGTTATAATACAGAGACAAATACTCCGGGATATTCCTTGTTCAACGCAGGTTTGGGAGGAGATGTTACCAGCAAAGGCAAAACCATATTCAGTATATATCTCGCTGCTAAAAATATAACCGATGTGGCTTATCAAAGTAATTTAAGCCGTTTAAAATATACCGCTGAAAATGCAGTCACAGGAAGATTTGGAGTATTTAATATGGGAAGAAACTTTAGTGTAAAGGTTAATGTGCCATTATCGTTTGAAGTGAAGTAGCGCAGAGGTGCGAAGTATGAAGTATGAAAATAATTTGCGAAGTAATAAATGATGTTTGATATCTCAAAAATCACTTGTACTGAAAACTTTTTATCAACTATCGATTAATAATGATAATTGTAAAGTGATCATCGAATGTTTTATAAAGCATTCAGATTGAAATAGCGTTACATAACTATTCATGTAACTCGTTCAAGTATCCTGATACCATTTGTACCAGCGATAATCGCCCGGCTGGCAATGTCATAAAATAAGGAGGTCTCAATAACGCCGGGAATATTTTTTAATGCGGGGTCAATAGTGGAAAGTTCCGGCCATTCATTAAACCACAGGTCAAAGATATAATTACCATTTTCTGAAATAACAGCTCCATCTTTTTTATTGCTCATGCGCAATTCGGTTCTTACATCAGGATACAGGTTCCTGATTGCCTTATAAAAAAATTCCAGGATCTGAGGTACCACTTCAACAACCAATGGAAAGGTTGTTTCGAGTTTTTCAACGTATTTGGAATCATCTCCTACCAGAATAAATTCCTTAGCCATTACGGCTAAAATTTTTTCACTGGTATGAATTCCGCCACCGCTTTTTAGTGCAGTAAGATTTTTGTCAAACTGATCACAGCCATCGAAATAAATATCAATCTCAGCAGTAGATGAAGTGTCCTGAATAATTATATTATTTTTTTGCAGTAACAGTCGTGTGGTAAAAGCGGAGGTTAAGATTTTAATTGATAAACCGGCGATTATTTTTTCTGTAAGGAAGCCTGTCATGTGCGCCATTGCTGATCCGGCTCCTAAGCCGATGGTCATGTTATTTTTTACAAACTCTACCGCTTTTCGCGCCGCTTGTTTTTTGTAATCCATTTTATTTTTATTGATTGAGAATGAATCGGATCAGGAATATTGTATTGTTCGCTTTTCTATGTTACTCTGGATGGCGAGCGTTATGATGCGGATGGTGTTTCGTGATTCCTCAGGCTTTACTATTAATGTTGCTTTACCAACAATGGTATCATAGACATTCTGATAAAAATTTACATAATTACCTCTCTCTGTTTCAACTTTTGAAACAAGGTGCATTCCTTTATAGTTGGTGTTGATAGTACCCCATGCCGATTGAGGTTCACTACCCCATTGGCTGCTTTTATTAGGAATGCCACCTGCTTTAAGCGCTTCTTCCTGTACATCGGTGCCATACTTTACAAAGCTTCCCTGTTCACCAAGGATAATAAATCTTGGCAGCGGTTCCCTTACAAGCATGCCGCCTTTGATTGTTACCTTAAGATTTTTGTAGTTCATTACTAATTCAAAGTTATCGATGGCTTTAGCATCTTTTCTTTGAAGACGCAGGTCAGCAGTAAGTGTTATTGGAAGTCCGAACAGATCGAGCGCCTGGTCTATAAGATGTGCGCCGAGATCGTAAAATATTCCCGCGCCGGGTGTATCTTCTTCTCGCCATGCATTAGGTCTGAGGAAATTTCTGAACCGGTCGTAGTGGCTTTCGAACTCAGCTAATTCTCCGAGCATACCGCTATTGATTATTTTTTTAATGGTTGCGTAATCTCCTTCGAAGCGCCGGTTTTGATTTACGGTAAGTATTTTATGGTGCTGTTTGGAAACGGTAATTAAATCGTCCGCTTCCTGGGTAGTAATAGTGAAAGGTTTTTCTACCACCACATGTTTGCAGGCAAGCATTGCAGCTTTGGCA